>Ga0210392_10000158_pt1 | contig 55508 bp, 49 predicted proteins | sample IncBWC30OmetaG_FD_161057 | JGI IMG/M metagenome (GOLD analysis project Ga0210392, IMG submission 161057) | Forest soil microbial communities from Barre Woods Harvard Forest LTER site, Petersham, Massachusetts, United States - Inc-BW-C-30-O ... | reverse complement strand
CCTGGAACGGCCGCATGGGCGGCGCGATGGCGACATCGCCATTCTGCCACGCCTCGAAGAAAAATTTCGCCGTGCGGATGTTCGCGAGGTCGAACAGCTCGAAGAAGCGGTAGATGATGTCGATTTTTTCCGGATTGCCGTCCGCATCAAAAAAAAGCGCTCCACCGAGCGGAAAAATCTTCTCCGGGTGCAGGCAGAAAACGCGCTTGCCCTGGAGTTGCAGCTGATGCGCAAGCCACTGCATCTCGGGACGGTAGGTCGCGGCTTCATCGCTGACGACGAGCGCAATGAGCGGATTGCGCTCGGCCGGGCGCAGCGCGGCGAGCGCGGCGTAAAAGTTCGCGATCATCGCGTCGCCCGCGCCGAGCATCGCACCTTGGGCGCGATGCTCGGAGGTTTGAGGCGTGAGGCGTGAGGCGTGAGGCTGGGTGTCGTAAAGCCGGTTGAGAAAGGCCGTGAGGCCGATGCCACCGGGCACGGAGTCGAGTTCGGTCAGCGCGAAGCCATCGTCAGTCAGCAGCAGGTCGGGCCGCATCACGGGGGGAAACACGCCCCGGTTTTTTGCGTCGCGGGCATGGGCGATGAGCCCGGCCGGCTTGCCGCGATCGAGGTAGTCGGCCACCCACGGGGCGATGAGCGGTTTGTTGCGCAGGAGATTCTTGCCCGCGACCGAACGAAAATAAAGCGTCTCGAGCGCCTGGTGATATTCGAGGCAGGCTGCACCGATCGCCTCAAGCTGCGCCACCTGCTCGGACGTGAGCGGCCACGCGTCGGGCGAAAGCTGCCAAGTCTTCGCCTCGAACATCGGCTGCGCCTCGAGCGCTGATTGAATCGTGTCGTAGGTGAGGCTCATAGAAGGGCTGAAAAACTGAATGGCTGAAGGACTGAAAGCGCGGAAAAAGGTGAAAGCGAATATGTTTTCTTCTTCAGCTTTTCAGTCCTTCAGTTTTTCAGCCTTTCTTATTCGTCCATCTGGATGTCCTTGTTGCGGTGGCGCGGCTGGCCGGCCCGAAGCCACGCGTAAACGAAGCGGTCCAGGTCGCCGTCGAGGACGCCCTGCGTGTCGCTCGTGCTCATGCCGGTGCGCAGATCCTTCACCATCTGGTAGGGTTGCAACACATAGCTGCGGATCTGGCTGCCCCAGCCGATCTCGCCTTTGTCGCCGTAGAATTTCTCCATTTCGCTGCGCTGTTCGTCGAGCTTGCGCTCGTAGAGGCGGGCCTTGAGCACGTTCATGGCGCTGGCGCGGTTCTTGATTTGTGAACGCTCGTTCTGGCAGACGACGACGATGCCGGTCGGCACGTGCGTGACGCGCACGGCAGAGTCGGTGGTGTTCACGCCCTGGCCGCCCTTGCCGGATGAGCGGTAAACATCCACCCGGATCTCGGCTTCAGGAATCTCGATTTCGATGTCGTCATCGACCACGGCAATGACATCGACGGCGCAAAACGACGTGTGGCGGCGCTTGTTCGAGTCGAAGGGGCTGATGCGCACAAGGCGGTGGACACCGCGCTCGGCCTTGGCATAGCCGTAGGCGTTTTCGCCCTTGAGCACCAAGGTGGCCTTGGTGATGCCGGCCTGGTCGCCGGACTGCACGTCCTGCACCTCGATCTCGAAATTGCGGCGCTCAGCCCAGCGCGAATACATGCGAAAAAGCATGTCGGCCCAGTCATTGGACTCGGTGCCGCCCGCGCCGGCTTGAATGCTGAGGATGGCGTTGTTGTGATCGAACCGGCCGCTCAGGAACGAGGATATCTCGAGTTTGTCGAGTTCCTCAACGAGAGCTGCCACCGTGGTGTTGAGTTCCTTCGCATAGGATTCGCGTTCGGCGTCCGAGGCGGCCTCGATCAACTCGACCATGACCTCGGCGTCGGCTAGTTTTTTCTGGAACGCGGCGAGCGGGTGGATGGCGCGCTTCAGCTCGTTGAGCTTGGCAATGTGCTTCTGCGCGCGCTCGTTGTTGTCCCAAAAGCCCGGCACGGCCATGCCGGCTTCCATCGCCTCGATTTCACGCTGCTTTTGTTCAGCGTCAAAGAAACCTCCATAGATGGCCGGCGCGCTTCTTGATGTTTTCGATGTGGGAAAATGTCTCGGGAGAAATCATGTGAGGGAAAGGCTGAAGAGCTGAAGGACTGAAGGACTGAATGCCGAGAACAAAATAATGCTTTCAGCCCTTCAGCTTTTCAGCCTTTCAGCCTTTCTCTTTTTCCAATCCCAATACCACGCGATCCAGATGCAGATTTCGTAAAGCAGGTAGAGCGGCACGGCCATGCAGATTTGCGTGATGACCTCGGGCGTGGTCAGCACCGCGCCGAGGATGAGGCACAGCACGATGACATGGCGGCGGTAATGCGCGAGCTGCCGGTGGGTGAGCACGCCGAGCTTGACCAGCAGCAGCACGAGGATCGGAAACTGGAAGCCCAATCCCATGCCGAAAAGAAATCGGCAGACAAAATTGATATACTCATCGGCCCGCCAGAATGTGGCGTCGAAGCCAAGCAGTTCGGAATACTTGGTCGATGCGCGCAGCGCGACCGGCAGGAGGACAAAATAGGTCGAGAGCACGCCGAGGAGAAAAAGCAACGTGCCCCATCCCATCCACATATAAAGCATGCGCCGCTCGTTCAGCTTGAGCGCGGGCAGGAGGAACTGGCCGACGAAAAAAATCCAAAACGGCGAGGATAACACCAGCGCGCCGTAAAGGCCGACGTGGAAAGCCACCATGAAGGCCTCCGCCGGGCTGAGATTGTGCAGTTGCACGCCCAGGCTGCCTTCGTCCTTGGCGCCGGGCAAGGCCTTCAGGGTGACGACCTGCTCTTCGCCGATCCTGGCGGTATTGACCTGAAAAACGACATGCGGCGCCGCCCCTGGCGGCAGCGCGTCGAACTGGTCGCGGGAAACCACGTAGGGGCCAAGCTTGGTCGCACCGAGCTGCAAGGTCACCGTCGGCTGCGGCCGATCGAAAATATTCATGCGGCGCAGCGGATATTCGAGGATGCCGACCAGCGTGCTGTCGAGCAGCAGGCAGACGACGAGCGCAAGGCCGATGGCGATGGCCGAGCGCACGAGAACCTTGCGCAAGTCATCGAGATGGTCCCAGAAAGATTTTTTCCCGCCCAAGTCCTCCTCGGGTTCGAGCTCAATGATGTCGTCGCTCATGGCAGGGTCTAGAAAGAGCGCAGCGTGCCGGCGGCCTTCTCGGACAGGAAACTGGCATAGGTTTTTTCAATGCCCTCGCGGAGGCCAATGCGCGCGCGCCAGCCAAGCACGGCGAGCTTGGACCCATCCATGAGCTTGCGCAGCGTGCCGTCTGGCTTGGAGGTATCCCAGACGATTTTGCCTTTGAACCCGGTTACCGCCGCGACAGTTTCGGTGAGTTCCTTGATGGTCACATCGGAACCCGTCCCAATATTGATCCAGTCGGGCGGATTTGCGACGCCAAAAAGAAACGCGCAGGCGTCGGCCAGATCGTCCACATGCAGGAATTCACGGCGCACCGCGCCAGTCCCCCACGCCGTGGCTTCGTTGCGCCCGGCTTCCTTCGCCTCGTGAAATTTGCGGATGAGCGCAGGCAGCACATGGGAATTTTGCAAGTGATAGTTGTCCCCCGGGCCGTAGAGATTGGTCGGCATCGCGGAATGGAAAAGCACGCCGTATTGCTTGCGATAATACTGGCAGAGCTTGAGGCCGGCGATTTTCGCGATGGCATAGGCTTCGTTGGTCGGCTCGAGCGGACCCGTGAGCAGACACTCCTCGGGCATCGGCTGCGGTGCGGCCTTCGGGTAGATGCACGAGCTGCCGAGAAAGAGCAGGTGCTTCACGCCGGCCCGCCAGGCACTGTGGACATTATTCGTTGCGATGGTGAGGTTGGAAAACAGGAACTCCCCCGAATAAGTGTTGTTGGCGTGAATACCGCCGACCTTGGCCGCGGCGATGATGGCGGCATCGGGCTTTTCAGCCGCATAGAACGCCTCGACAGCGGCCTGCGAAGTGAGGTCCAGCTCCTGGCGTGTGCGCAACACGAGCGAGACGCCCGGCTCGCGTTGAAAACGCCGCACGAGCGCGCTGCCGACCATGCCGTGGTGACCTGCAATAAAGAGCTTCATGGAAAATTGAAAGAAATGAAAAGCGGGAAAGTGAAAAACGAAATTAACATGGGTTTTTCAATTTTTCACGTTTTCCAATTTTCCATCACGGCTTTGGCAGTTTCGCAATCTGCGCTTCGCGTTTCGCCAGATCGAGGTCGGCCTCGACCATGATTTTCACCAGCTCCTTGAAGCGCACCTTCGGGCGCCAGCCGAGCTGCTTCGCCGCCTTGGCCGGGTCGCCGATGAGCAGCTCAACCTCGGCGGGACGCTCATACCGCGCGTCGTATTTGACGTATTTCTCCCAGTCGAGGCCCAGCAGTGAGAACGTTTCCTGGCAGAATTCCTTCACGCTGTGCGTCTCGTTGGTCGCAACCACATAATCGTCGGGTTTGTCCTGCTGGAGCATGAGCCACATCATCTCGACGTATTCCTTGGCGTAGCCCCAGTCGCGCTGCGCATCCACGTTGCCGAGGTAGAGCGAGTTTTGCAGGCCCAGCTTGATGCGGGTGGCGGCGCGGGTGATCTTTCGGGTGACGAACGTCTCGCCGCGCCGGGGCGACTCGTGGTTGAAAAGAATGCCATTGCTCGCATGGAGATTGTAACTCTCGCGGTAATTCACCGTGAGCCAGTAGGCGTAGACTTTCGCGCAACCATACGGCGAGCGCGGCCAAAAGGGTGTCGTCTCCGTCTGCGGCACCTGCTGCACCTTGCCGAACATCTCGGACGACGAGGCCTGGTAGTAGCGGACTTTTTTCACGAGGCCGGCCTCGTGGATCGCCTCGAGGATGCGCAGCGCGCCGAGGCCGTCCACGTCGCCGGTGTACTCCGGGATGTCAAACGACACGCGCACGTGCGACTGCGCGCCAAGGTTGTAGATTTCGTCGGGCTGCAGCTCGTAGAGCAATTTCACCATCTGCACGGAATCGGCGAGGTCGCCGTAGTGCAGGAAAAGGCGCACGCCATTGACGTGCGGGTCGCTGTAGAGGTGGTCGATGCGGCTGGTGTTGAACGTCGAGGCGCGGCGAATGACGCCGTGCACCTCATAGCCTTTTTCGAGCAAGAGCTCGGCAAGGTAGGAACCGTCCTGGCCAGTGATACCGGTAACAAGGGCTTTCTTCATGAAGAGGTTGGCTTAACGTGAATGCCGGGCGCGCGGCGTGCAAGCCTTGGCGCTTGTGCCGCAACGCAATCGGAAGATAATCTGATCCCATGCATGTCGCCCTCCTGACCGCACAATCGCTCGATGGTTTCATCACGCGGCACAATACGCCGGGCAGCGGCTTCGCGTCGGCCGAGGACCAGAAGCATTTTCACGCGGCGCTGGCGGGCTTTGACTGCGCCGTGATGGGCAGCGTGACCTATCGGGGGGCGCGCGACCTGATCTGCACCCAGCCCATGGCGAAGCGCCTCCGGGTGGTGCTGACGCGCACACCCGCGGACTACGCCGCGCAAGCGCAGCCGGGCTCGCTGGAATTCACCAACGACGCACCGGACAAACTCCTCGCCGGCCTGCGCGCCCGCGGTTTCAAGCGCTGCGTGCTGCTGGGCGGAGCCCAAGTGCATGGTTTGTTTTTTTCCGCCGGGTTGGTGGATGAAATCTGGCTGACCATTGAACCGGTGCTTTTCGGCGGCGGCACGCCGCTGCTGGCAGCGCAGGTCGACGTGAAGCTGGAGCTGCTCGCATCGGAAAAGCTCAATGCCGCCGGCACGCTCCTGCTGCGCTATCGCGTGGTGCGGTAAGATCGTCACGTCCCCCGCCTTCGCGCCAACCGGCGCGCCCGGCGGAGCACCGCCCCTGACGACGGCCATGTCTCCCGCGCACCATAGCGCAGCCGCTGCAGTTCGGCCCGGACTCCCGCCAGGTCGGCGTTGGCCTCGGTCCGAAATCCGCGGTTCGCGAGCCGCCGGAGAAGCCGTCCCGCCTCGCGGCGGACGGGATCGGCCCGCCCGGTCGCGCCCAGGCGCCAGCGCAATCGCCACCGCGCGCGCCGCGCCGCCACCAGCACCGCCACTGTGCCGGCCGCCACGGCGGAAATTTTCGCCGCGCGTCGCGGGTTCCATGGCGCGTTCAACCAGGCGCGCACCGCCGCCACGAGGCGCCCGGCCGCCGCGCTCAGGCGCAGGCCGATCTGCTCCGTCGCGTTTTTCACGGCCAGCATCGTCTCTCGCTGGCTGCGCTGGTCAAAATTTACGATGTGCCGGTACCACAGTATCCGCAGGCTGTCCAAACGCGCCGCCCAGCTCCGGGCCGACGCCCGGAGAGCCAAAGGTTCGGCGAGGGCGGCCGGGGTATTGACCGTGCCGGTCGCACCCGGCGTCGGATCCACGCGCTGCCACGCGCGCGCGGTGTCATCGTAAACCTCGCACCACGCATGCGCGTCACTGTTGCGCACCATGAGGTAATTCTCAAAGCCGTTCCAATCGCCGCCTTCGAAACCCGCCACCACCCGCGCCGGATGATTGGCCGCGCGCGCGAGCATCACCAGCGCGCCCGCGAACAGCTCGCAATGCCCCGGCGCAGGCGAGCGCAGCCAGCGCACCAGCGGATCACCCGCCCCGGCTGGCAACTGCGTCTGCAAGGCATAACCATGCCGCTGCGCCAGCCACGCGGTCGCGCGCTGCGCAAATTCCGTCGCGCCCAGGTGGACTCCGCCGTCGATTTCGCCGGCCAGTTTTCTCAGCGCCGCCTGGTCGCTTTCGCTCATGGCTCCCAGGCTGCGCATTCCCATTTCCGGCACCGCATCCGGTAGCGTGTCCGCAATGCGCATGCCCGTGACACGATAGGCTGTCATCGTCGCCGGATCCCTGAGCAGCACGATCGCCTGGGTCACATTGTCAAAGCGCAGATCCGTCGGCGTGCCCAGTTTCAGCGTGGCAAATCCGCCCGTCAGCGGCAAGTAACGGCTCACACCCGGCTCCAGGTAAAACGTCCATACGCCCGCCCCGCCGCCGTGCTCGTTGCCAGGCACAAAAGATTGGTTGAGGTAATATACCGCCTGGTTACGCAACACCGCCGAGGCGCGAAACTCGCTGTTGTGATACTCGTCGAGCACGATCATGCGCCAGTAAAGCTCCGCCGGCAGTTTCGCCGGGTCGGGCACCTCCACCCGCAACGCCACGCTGGTGTCCTGGGTGATGTCCGTCACGTCGCTAAAGCGGATCGTGTCGGAAAATCCCGAGCGCGTATGCCGCGTGATCAGCCGGTCGAGGAACATACTATTCGCCAGCTCGAAGCGCGGAAACGTCAGGAACAGCAGCGCCGATACGCCCACCACGCCCAGGAACAACGCCGGGCCCAGTGCCGCCACGCGCCAGTCCATCACCGCGCGCAGCCGCGCGAACAACGGCCGCCACCGCACCCGCGTCCAGGCCGGCACGTTTTCCGATTTTCCACTTTTAAAAGTTTTCCCTCCCGCCTCCTTCGCCCCGACCAGCGTGATGATCAACATAAATACCAGCGCGCACGCCGTGAAGGCCAGGATCTGTACTGCAAACGCCAACGACACGGTCAGCACGCCGGCCACCACGATGAGCAGCAGGCCCAGCACAATGAGCTGCAAATCGTCGCGCCGCTGGCGCAAGCTCGTGCCGCGATAAATCAACAGCAGCAAAGTCAGGCGAACGAACGCCGGCAGCACCTCCCCCGTCAGGTAAAGGTCGCCGGCGAAGAAGAGCACGACGGCCGGAAACACCAGCCAGTGCGCCCAGGCCGGCCAGCGCGCGGCCCAATCCGGCCGCAGCCACATCATCGGGACCAGCACCGTCAGCGCGAGCATCAGCGGCCACGCATTGACATCGAGATACGGCACCGACCATGCCGACAGCAGCGCGAGCGCGCCGCCCAGCAGCCACTTGAGCTGGTGCAGCTCGTCGAGGTTAAGCTGCGGCCTTTTTTTCTCCATCGACATAGGCGGCCACTCCCCGCGCCCCGTCCGGCGCGAACGTGATGAGGTTTTGATTCATCAAAAAAACTTTTTCGCCTTCCGCTTTTCGCTTTTCGCCATCGACGCATTCCACCACGGCAAGTTTGTCCATGAATTCCTCCAGGTCGCGCACTCCGCGCACCGCCACCGGCGGTTCGTCGTTCACCGCCGCGCCCAGCAGCTTGCCCGCGCGGAACAAGTCCTCTGCCAGCGTCGCCGCGAAGCTCACGAGCAGCTCGAGCTGTTCCGCCCGCGTCCACACCTCCGCCGGCGTGCGCAGCCACAACCTGAAACCCTCGGCGTTCTCCGCCGCAAACTGCCGCACCACCAGCTTGCCCAGCCGCGCGCTCGCCTTCCAATGGATCAGACGGTGCGAATCGCCCTGCTCATAATGTCGCAACGCCAGCAAATCCGCGCTGCTGCCGACGCGAGTGACGTGTTCGCCGGCCTGTTGCCGCCGGGCCACCGCCGTGCCCCAACCCCGATACTCGACGGGCGCCGGCCACACCACCACCTCACGCCGTAATCCCCCGCCGAGCGTTTTCCGTAAAAATCCGAACGGCATCAGCGACCCCACCCCGGCCAGCTCCAGCCTCAGCACGCCGCGTCGCGCCGGCCGGAAAATCCACTCCAGGCGCGTCGCTTCGCCCGCGTCGAGCCGGTCGCACAAAAACAGCCGCGCCCGCGTCTCCGCCTTGTCCACCGCCGCCAGGATTTCGCGGACGGATTTCTTTTCGCCCGGCGGTACCCCGCGCGCCCGCCCTGCCTGTCCTCCGTAGTCTTGGCGAAGGAGGAAGCCTGCCTGCGGTGAGCCTGTCGAATCCGTCGAATGGGCCTGCCCTGAGCCTGTCGAAAGGGCTGCCACCGCCCGCAGGTCAAACCACAGCCCGTAGGTCGGCAAAAATTTCTTCGCACTGCGCAACTCCAACCCCACCGCCGCGTCGCGCCCCACGCGCAAGGCCGGTCCCGTCGCCAGCCGCCAGCGCAGGCCTGAAAAATTCAGCCACGACAGCACGCCGCTCAGGATCAAACAGGAAAGCAGCAACGACAGCGCGATGAAGAGGATGTTGTTTCCCGTGTTGTAGGCGGCCGAACCGATGCCCAGCGACAAGGCGATGAGCAACAGGCCCGGCACCGTCGGCGCAATGCTTTCCGGGCGCGCCGGGAAAACCAGCGACCACAGCAGCTTGCTCCATTTGAAATCGCGCCACCACCGCACGGACAAGCCCGGCCCGGCCCAATCCGCGGCCATGACTGCTCTCTTCACAGTCATGGCCGCGGAAACTCCAAATCCCAAACGCCAGATTCCAAAGAGACGGCAAGGATCCAATTCTGAGTATTCATTGGAAGTTCTTTGGCGTTTGTTATTAGCGCAGCTTTGCTGCGCTAAACTGGCGCCGGAATCGCGGCCAGGATCCGCTTGAGCGTGGCCACCACCGTGCGCCGCTCCTCCAGCGCATCGCCGGCCGGCCGGGCCAGCGCCAGCCGGTGCGCACACACCGGCGCGGTCATTTCGGTCACGTCCTCCGGCACCACGAAGTCGCGCCCCTCGACCAGCGCGCGGGCCTGGGCCGCGCACCTCAGCGCCAGCCCGCCACGCACGCTGATGCCCGCCCTGAACTCCGCTTCCGTCCGGGTAGCCGCGACGATTTTTAAAATGAATTCCAGCACGCTGTCCTCCACGAACACCTGCCGCGCCAGCGCCTGCAGCTTGATCACATCGCCTCGCGTCACGACCGGGTTGATCTCGATCGCGTCGTAGCCCAAGCTCGCCGTGCGCAAAATGTCCAGTTCGTCCGCACCCTGCGGATAACCCATCTGCAGCCGCATGAGAAAGCGGTCGGTCTGGCTCTCCGGCAGCGGAAACGTCCCCTCGTAATCAACCGGGTTCTGCGTTGCAAAAACCATGAACGGCGCACCCACCGCATGCGCCTGGCCATCGACCGTCACCTTGCCGCGATCCATCACTTCGAGCAACGCCGACTGCGTCTTCGGCGTGGCCCGGTTGATTTCGTCCGCCAGCACGATGCTGGCAAAGATCGGCCCGCGTTTGAATACAAACTCCTTCACCGTCTCGTCATAGATCGCCACGCCCGTCACGTCGCTCGGCAGCAAATCGCTCGTGAACTGGATGCGCGCGAACGTGCAGTCCATCGAACGCGCCAGCGCGTAGGCCAGTGTCGTCTTGCCGAGACCCGGCAAATCCTCGATCAGCAAATGCCCGCCCGCCGCCAGGCACACCAGCACCTGCCCGATGACGTCATCCTTGCCCTTGATCGTACGGCGCAGGTTGGCCTGCAGCCGGTCAAACATCTGCTTCGCCTCGGTAATCTGCGCGGCCTGGACAAAGTCGCTCATGGTTTCAACAGGATGCGACATCCCATCGCGGTGGCAAATTTTTAAGGCAAAATTGGTTTTTTACCGCGGACGATATTGAAAGTCGTTTATTTTTCCGCGGATGACACCAATGATCGCGGATGATTTTCCCTGTCATTTTGCTTGAAGCCGCCGCGCCTTTCGGCGAAACAGAACGTGTGCGTGAAGGGCGCGCCCGGTCCGCGGGAAGGACAGAAGTCCACCTTTCGATTACTGTAGTTCAACGAACTCACCTTGCCTGCGCGCATGCGGACCTCAGGCGTAATTAACAAGGAAGTTCCATGCCCACCAAACGTCTCCCGGCCCAGCCCAACCTAGATCATTTGAAAGCGCAGGCGAAGGATCTGCTCAAAAGTCACGCCACCCACGCTCCCGAGGCATTGCAGCGCTTGCGCGAGTTTCATCCACGCTTCTCCAGTTTGGACGATGCCGCTATCGCGGACGCAAAACTCACGCTCAGCGACGCGCAGTTGGCCCTCGCTCGCGAATACGGATACACGACCTGGACTTCCCTGAAACGAGTCGTGGACGACACATCTGGTGCGGCCGGCGTCGAAAAAGACAAACTGCACCACGAACGAATCACCGATCCTCTATTTCGCCGGGCGGTCGAACTGCTCGATGCCGGCGACCACGCGGGCCTTGACGCTTTGGTGCAACAGTACCCAGCCCTTGTCCGGCAACGCGTGGCGTTCGAGGGTGAGAACTATTTCCGTCATCCGACGCTCCTCGAATTCGCGGCCGAAAATCCGATCCGGCACGGCAGCCTACCGTCCAACATCGTCGACATGGCCACGCTGCTCCTTAACCATGGCGCGAAAGATGATGCTGTGGCCCTGAATGCCACGCTAGGGCTCGTCGCATCCGGCCGCGTCGTGCGCGAGTGCGGCGTACAGATTTCACTCATCGATCTGCTGTGTGGCAGTGGCGCCAACCCCGAGACGGCTAAGTCGGCCGCTCTCTTTCACGGCGAGTTCGACGCGGTAGATGCATTACTCCGCCACGGTGCAAAAATGGATCTGCCTACGGCGACAGCTCTCGGGCGCCTGGCGGACGCGGTCTGCATATTCGATGCCAGCAACGACATGGACCGCCATCGCTCCGTCGCGCTCGCCGCGCAACATGGACGAACCGACATCCTGAAAATGCTGCTCGACGCCGGTGAAGACGCAAACCGCTTTAACCCGGTTGGCGCCCATTCGCACTCCAAGCCGCTCCACCAAGCTGCGTATTATGGTCACGAAGCCACCGTCCGCCTGTTGCTGCAATACGGCGCAACGCCGGACGTGCGAGACATCCTCTATCAAGCGACCCCCTTAGAGTGGGCCCGCCACGCGGGCCAGATTGCGATCGTAGAACTAATCCAGGCACACGTGGCCAAGACGTGAACCGACCTTCAGTGCCTGTCTGCCCGGTAACGCCTGCGGTAAGTTTGATAATGTTACACCGAATGCAGTATAACTAGCACATCCGCGACATCCGCGGGAAAAATAAATCACAGCAGCTTGATCAGCGCGGAAAAATCCTCGTCGGCCCCGCCGCGTTCCTCCACCTGCCGCAGCCGTTCGCGCAACGCCTCAAGCAGCGGCATCGCGCTTGCGCGCCCTGAGCCTGCCTGCCCTGAGCCTGCCGAAGGGGTCGAATCCGTCGAATGGGCCTGCCCGGCGTTCATCGCCGTGGCCAGCCGCATGTCCTTGTGCATGTGCTTCACCGAAAATTGCGGCGAAAAATCGTTGGCGCGCAGCTTCGGCTCCTTGAGCTTGACCAGGGCCGAGTAGGCGACGTTTTTCTCCAGCACGCGGAAAAACATATCGTCGCCGACGCCCGCCCGCCGTGCGATGGTCAGCGCCTCGGCCAGCCCTTCCATCTGCGCCAGGATGTTCAGGTTCAACGCCAGCTTGACCGATGCCGCCTGCCCGCCGGTGCCGATGTGAAAGCGATGCGCCGAGATCCGTGACAGCAATGGCTCCACTTCCGCGACCAGCCCCGCGTCGCCGCCGAGGAAAAACACCGTCTGCCGGTTCTCCGCCGCGGGCTTGCTGCCGGTGAACGGCGCCTCGAGGTAACGCGCGCCGCGCGCCGTCACCTGCGCGGAAAATTTCTCGCTGCTCGACGGGTCGATGGTGCTTGATTGCACGACAATCTTGCCCGGCCCGAGCCGCGGCAGGATTTTTTCCAGGATGCCCGCCACCGCCGGCGGATCGGCCACGACGATCTGCACCACATCCGCCGCCGCGACCACTTCCCCGGGCGAATTTTTCCAGGCCGGCATCTGCGGCTGCGGCGTGCGGTTCCAGCAGCCCGCCAGCAGCCCGTCGGCCGCGTAGTTCCGGGCCCAGGCCCCGCCAATGATGCCCAGCCCGATGACGCCAATGGTTTTGTTCATGTCAAAAGCCTATGTGGAACCCAGGAAATCAGGAATGGCAAATCCTGCCCAAATTATTCCATTTTCCCGGCTTCCTGAGTTCCACATCAAAAGTTCCTCACGCAAAAATTTCCAGCAGCCGCGCAAACAGCCGGTTCACTTTCCCCTGGTTCGCCTGCACGAGCTCGCGGAATTTTTCGAAATCGACGTCCGTGCCCCCAATGCCGTTCGCGTAGTTGTCCACCATCGCGAGCAAATTGTAGCGCAGGCCGGCCTCGCGGCACAGGTCGGCCTCGTGCGCCGCCGTCATGCCGACGACGTCGCCCCAGCCTTTGATGACCTGGATTTCCGCCTTGGTCTCGAAGCGCGGCCCGCGCGTTTGCACGTAGGTTTTTCCCGTCTGCACCGCAAATTCCGGCGCGAGTTTCGCCGCCAGCAACGGGACCAAATTGCCCTCGATGCCGGGCGCGCCACCCTTCAACTCGTCGTCGAAAAACGTCTGCGGCCCGTCCTGCAAACATACGTAATCGCTGCACGCGACGAGCGTGCCCGGGGGCAGCCCGGGCTTGAGCGAGCCCACGGAGTTAAGCGCCACGACATCGACAAATCCAAGGTCGGCCAGGGCGCGGATGTTTGCACGGTGGTTGATGCGGTGCGGCGGCAGCGGTGCGGCCGGGCCGTGGCGATTGACGAGCATGAAATCACCGTGCGTCCGGCAAACCACCGCGCCGTGGCGGGTTTCGACCGTGCGCGTCTCCCACGCCGCAAACAAGTCCGACCGCGCAATGCTTGTTCCGCTGATGAAGGCAACTTTCATGGGCGAAGCCAATGGTTCTGGTCTCCCTAACCCGATCATTTCCCGTCAAACACCTTTTCCATCCGCCCCGCCAGCTCGACGTCCTTGGCCGTGACTTTTCCGCCGGCATCGTGCGTATTAAGCCGCACGGCCACGCGATTATAGACGTTGGTCCATTCGGGATGGTGGTTCAGCGCCTCGGCCTCGAAGGCCGCGCGCACCATGAAGCCCATCGCCTCGCGAAAGGATTTGAGCTGAAAAGTCTTCGTAAGTGCCTCGCGCCGGAAAGTCCAACCCGGAAGGTCGGCCAGCGCGGCTTGGATTTTCGCCGAGGCAAGGGGTTTGGCCATGGTTTAACTTTTGTCCGTCCTTCGCCCTTGTCAAACTCCACACTAGGTTACTAAATCCGCGCGATCTTACCATGTCATCTTTTCCCAGTCGCGCCGAAGCCCGCGACGACCACGACGCCAAAGTGGACCATCCGCCAAAAATTCCCACGCATATCGCCATCATCATGGACGGCAACGGCCGCTGGGCCCGCCAGCGCCGGCTGCCGCGCATCGAAGGCCACCGCCGCGGCGTCGAGACCGTCCGAGAAATCGTGGATGCCGCCCGCGAACTCGGCGTCCGCTACATCACACTCTACGCGTTTTCAGCCGAGAACTGGCACCGCCCCGCGGCGGAAGTCGGCGCGCTCATGCATTTGCTCGAGTTCTTTTTGAAGCGCGAGATCAAGAGCCTGGTCAAAGACCGGGTGCGCCTGCGCACCATCGGGCGCACGCACGAGCTGCCGGGGCCGGTCCAGACCCAGCTCCAGCGCGCGCTCGACGCCACCGCCCACTTCACCGACTACACGCTCGTCCTCGCGCTCAACTACGGCTCGCGCACGGAGATGGTGGACGCCGCCCGCGCCTACGCCGCGGCCGTCGCCGCGGGCCATGAAAAGCTGAATGACTCCTCCTGGACCACGTTTAGCCGTTACCTCTACACGGCGGACCTGCCCGATCCCGATCTTGTCATCCGGACCTCGGGCGAGATGCGCGTGAGCAATTTCCTGCTCCTGCAAAGTGCCTACGCCGAGTTTATCTTCACCCCCGTGCTTTGGCCCGACTTCACCAAGGCCCATCTCGTCGAGGCCATCACCTCCTTTGCCCAGCGCGAGCGGCGCTTCGGGCTTACGAGCGAACAGGTCAAAACCCCGCCAGCGGCAAAATAGAAGCCTTCTCCAAATCCCAGTGCTTCAACGCATCCTTAGCACCATCCTTCTCTGGGTCGCGGCCATTGCCACTATCCATTTCTTTGGGGCCGTGGGCGGCGTCTGGTTGATCACCCTCCTGGCCTGCGCCACGCAGTTCGAGTTCTATCGGATGCTTAAACGCACCGGCCTCGAGCCATTCGACCGCCTCGGCCTCATGGTGGGCGCCATCATCGTGCTCGCGCCTTATTATCTGGAGGACCACTTTATCCAGACGACCGACGTGCTCGCGGGCGCCGTCGTGCTTTTTGCCTTGCGCATCCTCGGCGAACGCGAGCCGCACAATCGCATGGAGACACTCGCCGCCACGCTCTTCGGCGTGCTCTATGTGCCGTTCATGCTGCAGTTTCTCGTGCGCACCATCGTCCTTTACGACGACAAGTACGCCGGCCTCGCGCTCGGCCTTTGGCTCGTGGCGGTGGCCAAGTTCTGCGACGTCGGCGCGCTCCTCACCGGCCTCGCCTTCGGCCGCCACAAGATGGCGCCCGACATCAGTCCAAAAAAAACGTGGGAAGGCGCCGTCGGCGGTCTCGCCGTTTCTGCCGGCGTCGGCGCATTGCTCGTCTGGCTGGACAATCTCAGGGCTTTCGGCGGCCCGTATTTCCCAGACGACTTCACCCCGCTGCGCGCCGCGCTCATGGCCCTGCCCATCGCCACCGCATCCATTCTTTCCGACCTCGTCGAGTCCATCATTAAACGCCGCGCCGAGGTCAAGGACACCGGCCAGCTCATTCCCGGCATCGGCGGGGCGTTCGACCTCACCGACAGCCTGATCCTCGCGGCGCCCATCGGTTATTTTCTTTTTTACTTTTGTCTCAGCCCCGACGGCCAGTAACGTGCCGGTTCCTGTGACCAAAGCTTCCGCCAAAAAACGCGTCGTCCTGCTCGGCGCCACCGGCTCCATCGGCCAAAACGCCCTGCGGGTGATCGCCGCGCACCCCGACAAGCTCGAACTCGTCGCCATCGCCGCCGCCCGCAACGCGGAACCGCTCGCGCGCATCGCCCGCGATTTCCACGTGCGCCACGTCGCGCTCTTCGATGACGCCACGTACACCCGGGCCCGCGAAAGCAACCTGTTCCCGGCCGGCACGCAGCTTCGCGGCGGCGCGGGCAGCCTCGTGGAACTTGCGCAGCTGCCCGAGGCAGACCTCGTGCTGGTCGCCGTCGTCGGCACCGCCGGCCTGCAGCCCGCACTCGCCGCGCTCGCCGCGAAAAAGGACCTCGCCCTCGCCAGCAAGGAAATCCTCGTCCTCGCCGGCAAGTTCGTCATGGCCGCGGCCCGCGCCAGCGGCTCGCGCCTGCTACCCGTGGACAGCGAGCACAATGCCGTTTTCCAATGCCTGGCCGGGCACGACACGGCCGACGTGGCCCGCGTCACCCTCACCGCGAGCGGGGGCGCCTTCCGCGACCTGCCCGCCAGCGCGCTTGCACATGTCACCGTCGCCGACGCGCTCAAGCACCCCAACTGGTCGATGGGGCCGAAGATCACCATCGATTCCGCCACGCTCGCCAACAAGGGCCTCGAGCTCATCGAGGCACAGTGGCTCTTCGGCCTGCGGCCCGCGCAACTCCAGGCCGTGATGCATCCCCAGAGCATCGTTCACTGCCTCGTCGAGTTTACCGACGGCACGATGCTCGCCCAACTCGCCCCACCCTCGATGACGTTTCCCATCCAACACGCGCTGCTGTTTCCCGGGCGTGCGCCCGGGGTGGATGCACCGGTCGATTTGCAAAAAAAATTCGGCCTCGAATTCCGCCCCCTGGATGAAACGCGCTACCCCTGCCTGCGCCTCGCCCGTGAAACCATGGAGGCGGGCGGCGGAGCGTCTGCCATTTTCAATGCCGCCAACGAAGTGGCTGTCGCCGCCTTTCTCGATGGCCGCGCGTCGTTTCTTGCCATTCCGCAAATCATCGAGCAAACTTTACAAAGTGTCGCGAATTTTGAACCGTCCGACCTCGCCGCGGTCCTAGCCCTTGATGCCGACGCCCGCCGCGTCGCCACCAGCTTGCTGCCGTCCTCGACCTGATCGCCATGCTCACCGACCTTCTGCACGCAATCGCCAGCAACACCTGGGCCTGGTTCCTCGTCGTGTTGTTTTTCAGCGGTTCGATCTTTGTGCACGAGCTTGGTCACTTTCTCGCGGCACGCTGGCGCGGCGCCCACGTCGAGCGCTTCTCCATCGGCTTCGGGCCGAAAATCTTCTCCTGGTACTACCACGGGGTTGAATACCGGGTCTCATGGATTCCGCTGGGCGGCTACGTACTCCTGCCACAGCTCGCCGACCTGGGCGCGCTCGAAGGCAAAAGCGCCACGGATGTGGTGAAACTCCCGCCCATCAGTTACACGAGCAAGGTCATTATCTTCCTCGCCGGCGCGGCCTTCAATGTCCTCTTCGCCTTCGCGCTCGCCTGCTTGGTCTGGGTTCACGGCCAGCCCTCGAGCAGCGAGGATGCCACCACCCGCATCGGTTATGTCCGGACCACCATCGAAATGCCTGACGGCAAAACGGTGCCCAGTCCTGCCGCCCAGGCAGGACTGCAAATCGGCGACACCATCCGGGCCATCGACGGCAAATCCGTGTCAACCTTTTCGCAAGTCGAGGAATTCATCATCTTTGGTTCCGGCCGCGGGCCCAACAACGAACCTAAAGCTGAAATCACCTTCGAACGCGCCGGACAGGTCCAGACGGCAACCGTGTTTCCCCGGCTCGTTGGAACAACAGAAAAATATCGGGATATTGGAGCCGAACCAGCGGCCAAAGTGGCCATCGCTAATGTGACGATCGACTCGGCCGCGGCCGCAGCCGGTCTGCAGCCCGGCGATGTGATCACCCGGGTTGATGGCCAGACGGTTGGTTACCTGAGTTTCATGAGCGATTACCTTAAATCGAATCATGGCAAACCCGTGCATGTGACTTTTCTGCGCAACGGCCACGAGCAGATGGTTGATGTACAACCGCGTAAGATCATCGATCCTGAGACCAAGACCGAAGTTTTTCGGATCGGTGTAAGCCTTCATAATGGCACTGAAATAACCCTCCATGTGCCGCCATGGACGCAACTGAAGGACGCCGTGCTCAGCATTTGGCTCCCGCTGGTCAGTTTGCTTAACCAGCACTCCGATATCCATACCTCCAGCCTAAGCGGTCCGATCGGTATCGTGCATGTCTTCCACGTGGCGGCTGAACTCGGTCTGTACGCCGTGATCATGCTCACGATTCTCATCAACGTGAACCTCGCCATCTTCAATCTGCTGCCTATTCCCGTGCTCGACGGCGGCCAGATTGTTTTTGCCACCATCGCCAAACTCCGCGGCCGCGCTTTGCCGATCAACATCGTCGCCGCCACCCAGGGAGTGTTTCTCGTTTTGCTCCTGTCGATGATTCTCTACGTGAGCGTGTTTGACGTCCGCCGCTGGGTGCAGGATGCGAAGGAAGAACAAGCGGCGGCCGCCGCGCCGCAGCCGGGCAAATAACCGCGACGTCTTGCCTTGGCCATTTTCACGGTCATTGATCATTTTCCGCCATGAGCTACTGCGCATCACGTTTTCGCACCATCCGCCGCCCAAGCGTCGAGGTTAAGGTCGGCACCGTCGGTGTCGGCGGAAAAAATCCCCTGCGCCTGCAGTCGATGACCACGAGCGACACGCAGGACATCGAGGCGACGGTCAAGCAGTCCGTCGCGCTCGCCGAAGTCGGCTGTGAAATCGTCCGCATCACCGCGCCCAACCCCGCCGCCGCCCGGTGCCTGCGCGAAATCCGCCAGAAGATTTCCGCCGCCGGCTTCGCCCACGTGCCGCTCGTGGCCGACATCCATTTCCTGCCACAGGCCGCGATGGAAGCGGTCGAGCACGTGGAAAAAGTCCGGGTCAACCCCGGCAACTACGCCGATAAGAAGAAGTTCAATGTCCGCGAATATTCCGACGCCGACTACGAGCGCGAGCTGCAACGCCTGCACGACGCCTTCTCGCCGCTGGTCAGGCGCGCGAAAGAGCTCGGCCGCGCGCTGCGCATCGGCACCAACCACGGCTCGCTCTCCGACCGCGTCATGAATCGCTACGGCGATACCCCCCTTGGCATGGTCGAAAGCGCCCTCGAGTTCGTGCGCATCTGCGAAACGCACGGCTTCCACGACATCATCCTCTCGATGAAGGCGAGCAACCCGAAGGTCATGATCCAGGCCTACCGCCTGCTCGCCGCGCGGATGGACACCGCCCACCGCCCCTATCCGCTGCACCTCGGCGTGACCGAGGCCGGCGACGGCGAAGACGGCCGGATCAAAAGCGCCATCGGCATCGGCTCGCTCCTGCTCGACGGCCTCGGCGACACCATCCGCGTCTCGCTCACCGAGGACAGCGTTTATGAAATTCCCGTCGCCCGTGCCATCGCCGACAAAGCCATGAGCTTGTGGCGCGATGCGCCACAAGGAATGACGAATGACAAATGGCGAATGGCGAATGATTCCAACTCCGGTCATTCGGAATTGTCACACGATGCAATTGACCCTTTTATCTATGAACGACGGGCGATTTCAGAAATGGAACTTGCCCCGGCGTGCCGGCTCGGCCCCGAGCAGCCGCCGCGCGTCATCGTGCGCGCCTCCCTCGCCGAACTGGCCGATCCGTCATCCGCCGTCCACAGCCAGAAATTAAAGGACACCCCGATCGAGGGCGTGCTCGTGCCCATCGCATCCGCCGCCGAGCTCGGGACAGTCGGCGCGAGCCTGAGGGCAGCCACCACTTCGCCCGCCTTTGTCGTGCTCGACCTCGCAGCGACGATCACGCCCGCCGATTTAAAATCAAAAATCGAAAAATCGAAGATTCCACTCGTCCTGCTCCGCCGTTTCACCGTCGGTGACGACGCGATCCTGCGCGATTTCGCCACCTTCACCCGCAGCGGCGGCCATGGGCTCGCCTGCGACATCGCGCCCGGGGATTTTCCTCCGCTGGCCGCCGCACTGCGCCAGCTCGGCGATGCGCACGCGATCTTCACGCTTTCATCAACCGCCGCCTCGGCCACGCATGCCGTCGGCGCCTACCGCCAACTCGCTGGGCAATTGCGCCAGCTCGGCTCGCGCGCGCCGATCTGGATCCGCAACACGCCAGCCACCGCCATGCAGGGCGACAACAGTTTTCTCTCGAAACTGCTCGAGGCCAGTTTTCTCACCGGCGGCCTGCTCTGCGACGGCCTCGGCGACCTCGTGAGCATCGAGACCGAGGCCGACGTCACGCGCTCGACCAAGCTCGCCTACAACGTCCTGCAGGGCGCCGGCGCGCGCAGTTCGAAAACGGAGTTTGTCGCCTGCCCCTCGTGCGGCCGCACGCTTTTCGACCTGCAGACGACCACGCAGCGCATCCGCGAAAAAACCGGCCACCTCAAGGGCGTGAAAATCGCCATCATGGGCTGCATCGTCAACGGCCCCGGCGAAATGGCCGACGCCGATTTCGGCTACGTCGGCGGCGCGCCCGGAAAAATCAATCTCTACGTCGGCAAGCAGTGCGTGCAATACAATCTCCCGCAAACCGGGGCCGACGAACGCCTCATCGCGCTCATCAAGGAGCACGGAAAATGGGCCGATCCCGCGCCGGCGCTGGCGCCGTGAGGCCCGCGTAACACCCCCGTAACATCGGTGTCTCCTCTGAAGAACGTATTGTCCACGGCACTACGTTTTGGCCTGAAAGTGACAAGAGATTCCATGCCCCCGGACGCAACACAAAAAATGAAAAAGTTATGCTCAGTCCGTCTGTGAATAAGTTGAGAGAAAGTTGCACTTGAAATGCGATTTTGCTTTCATGTTACTTCGCATCCGCGTCTGCTTTCCCGCACCTCTCGGCTGTTCTTTCTCACGTCAGTTGTGTACCGTCCATTTGTCTCACGGAGACTTGTTACCCTACCCATTGGTCACCAGTATTTTATACATCATTTAGCTTTAGACAATCTGTTGGTGTGGCCATAACCAGCTTTTCCCTCCACTTCAGCGCATGGACGCCCGCTCGCCCGACGTGTCAGGAGCCCGCCGATAGCCAGATGTGAATAAAATCAACACTTAGCGCTTTCCCATGCCATCACTTTCGTTGTCTCCCAGCCTCTGGGAAACGGTCAAATGCGACTTTAAAAGCCTGTTTCCGGAAGATGTCTTCCAGATGTGGTTTGAACCCATCCTGTGCCTTGAAGCCACGGAGGATTCAATCACCCTCGGCGTGCCTAACGACTTCGCGGCGATCTGGATTCACGACAACTACCTCGATCTCATCACCCAACGCCTGCGCCTCAATGCCGGCCGCCTGGTCAACGTCACGTTGAAGCGCACCGATGCCTCTCGCGCGCCTAAGAACGCCCCGCATCATCATGCGTCGCACGCTTCCGCGGGCGATTCCACGCGCATCAAGCCGGCTGCCCGCCGCGCCCTGCGCTACGATGAACGCAGCGGTGCCTTCAGTGGGACCCTCAACCCGCGCAACACGTTCGAGAACTTCGTCGTTGGCTCCAACAACCAGATGGCCCACGCCGCTTCGCTCGCCGTTGCCCAGTCTCCCGCCCAGGCCTACAACCCACTCTTCATCTATGGCGACACCGGTCTCGGCAAAACCCATCTCATGCACGCCATTGGGCATTGCATTTTGCGGAATAACCCCGACGCCAGGGTTGCCTACCTCTCCACTGAAAAATTTACCAACGAGTTCATCCAAGGCCTGCAGGAGAACAGCCTGACTAAGTTCCGCCAGCGCTACCGCCACGTGGACGTGCTGCTCCTCGACGATGTGCAGTTCCTCGCCGGCAAGGAACGCATCCAGGAGGAATTTTTCCATACTTTTAACGATCTCTTCGAATCCAGCAAACAAATCGTCCTCTCCAGCGACCGCCGCGCCAGCGAAATCCAGAAACTCGAGTCGCGCCTCGTCTCCCGCTTCGAATGGGGCCTGCCCGCCGACATCCAGCCGCCGGATTTCGAGACGCGCCTCGCCATCCTCCGCACCAAGGCCGCCAGCATCAAGTTCGACCTGTCCGCGCCCATCGCCAACTTCATCGCCCAGCACATCTCCAAAAACATCCGCCGCCTCGAAGGTGCCCTGATCAAAGTAGCCAGCTACTCCACCCTCACGAACAAGCCTCTCGATCTCGCGACCGTCGAGATGCTGCTCCAGGACGTCCTCATGGAGCAGGCGCAAAACCAGCTCACGCTCGAAACCATCCAGAAACGCGTGGCCGACCACTACCAGATCCGCCACAGCGACATGACCAGCAAGCGCCGGCCCAACAACATCGCCATCCCGCGCCAGATCGCGATGTACCTGGCACGCACGCTCACCAAGCACTCGCTCCAGGAAATCGGCGACGCCTTCGGCGGCCGCGACCACGGCACCGTCATCCACGCCTGCAAGGCCGTGGACAACATGATGGAACAGGACTCCGCCACCCGCGGCAGCGTCGATTTCCTCAAGACCCAGCTCTCAAAATAATTTCCCAACAACACAGCTATACTGACACACACACGGGCTTGGCCTTGGTTGCCAAGCCCGTTTTTCTTGGTCAAGTTGCTGTCTCCCGTTTCCATCCGCCATGACCCTCACACCCGAGCAGAAACAAACCGTCACCAGCTGGGTCGCCGCCGGCGACAACCTCTCGACCATCCAGAAGAAGCTCTCCGAACAGTTCCAACTTTCGCTCACTTACATGGACGTGCGCTTCCTCGTGGACGACCTCGGCCTCGAGTTGAAAAACGCCGCGCCCAAAGCCTCAACCGACATTGGCAAGGCCGCGCCAGCCGACCCGGCGGGCGGCCCCACGACCCCGACCGAGAAACTCGCCGAGGAAGACCTCGCCGACGAGGCGGAGGATTTCGATGCTCCGCCCGGCGGCGGCGCCGTTAAAATCACCGTGGACCACGTCACGCTCCTTCCCAACGCGCTGGCCAGCGGCACCGTCACCTTCAGCGACGGGGTCACCGGCAAATGGATCGTGGACAACATGGGTCGACCCGGCATGACCGAAATCAGCCAGCCCGGCTACCGTCCCTCGCCCGCCGATGCCCAGGCCTTCATGCAGGAACTCAGCCGCACGCTGCAGAAAAAGGGCCTCTGAGTGCCGGGCCGGCTTTCCGCCGCATCTACATGTTAAAGGTAACGACCGTACCGTCGTTTTGGCTGACCGAGAGCTGGGTCATCGTGCCGGTAATGGCGGTAAACCCGGTGTAGGTTTCTCCATTTACTCGGGAGATCGGCCTGATGTAGTCCGACGAAAGGGTGCCTTCCAAGTTGGTTTCGGCCACCTGCGAGGCGCCTTGCTCCATCATGTATTGCTGGGCCCCGGAAGCGATCTGGCGCAGATTGTTGACAATCGTCTTATAACGCGACGTGAAACGGACTTTATTAAAAGCCGGAATGGCCATTGCGGCCAGCAGGCCGATGATGACCACGACAATCATAATTTCAACCAGGGTAAAACCCCTGGGAGGATATTTTGTTCTGCTATTCATGATGGGGTAATAATTAATTATATAATGCCTTTGAATAATGATCTATAAAAGCCGACGATCTTGCCCCAAGAGAGTCAAAAATCGGTAAATATACAAGCCCTAATCTAGGGGTATTTAGTATATACAACGACTTGATTTATAGATTATATTCATATGACTTGCATCTTTATGGCCAATCAAAGGCAAGTAGTTTCCCATATTATACAGCATATGAATTGCTATGACACCCAAGGCGCCGGGCCGTTGATTGCAATCGCCCCGCCGGGTTTCGCCACATCACATATTATAGTAATGCTATCGCAATAAGATCGCCGCAAGCGACTGAGCAGCCCTAATTTTCCGCCAGGGAATGCCGGGCCAGGGCCAGAAAACAGTCAGAACCCCGAGCCTCTCCGTGGCATCACCCCGCGGCCACTCGGCGGGCTATTTTCCGCAGGCCACTGGATCAACCCATGTCCCAATTTGGGTGAGTCGGCGCTATTGCAATTGAAGGGCGACCTACCGATTTTTGCCAGCTTGCCAAATTCTTTATATCTCCAACCGTGAAGGCCCCCTCCACCGAATGCGCAGCGCCGGCCAAACCCTGGTCGTAATTGTGCATCCCGGAGTTTTTCGCGTCCCCTGCACCCACCCGCCCATGCTTCTCCGTAGAATCATCCTTTGTGCCGCCACGCTTGGCTTTGGCCTGATTGTTTCCACGCGAGCAGACGAACCGGCCCAGCCGCCCGTCAGGAAAGTGCTCTTCTTTTCGAAGTCCTCGAACTTCGAGCACGCCGTCATTAAACGAAATGGAGGCCAGCTCAGTCTCGTTGAACTCGTTCTCGCTGAAACCGGTTCCAAGCATGGCATCCAGTTCACCTTTTCCAAGGATGGCAGCCTCTTCACCCCGGAATATCTCGCCCAATTCGACGCGTATATGTTCTACACCAGCGGCGACCTGCTGGCCGCGGGCAAGGACGGAAATCCCCCGATGACCGCTGCGGGCAAAGCCGCGCTTCTCGATGCAATCAGGCACGGCAAGGGCTTCATCGGCGTGCATTCGGCGGCAGATACCTTCCACACGGGAGAAACGGTAAGCACCAATACCAATCAGGCCCGCACCTGGCGCTACAAGAATTTTGGCGACCAGGCCGATCCGTATGCGCGCATGCTTGGTGCGGGATTTATCGTCCACGGCGTGCAGCAGATTTCCAACGCCCGCGTTCCCGACCGGAAGTTTCCCGGCTTCACCAGCAAAGGCGATGTCCAGCCAATATTCGAAGAGTGGTACTCGTTGATAGATTTTTCGCACGACCTCCATGTCCTGCTCGTGGTTGAAACGGATGCGATGAGGGATCCGGACGCGGCCCCGGGCACGCCCATCACCGATTTCTACAAGCCTTACGTGCGACCGCCGTATCCATCGACCTGGGCCCACCTGTACGGCCAGGGCCGCGTGTTCTACACTTCGCTGGGTCACAACAGCAGCATGTGGGGCAGCAAGGATTTCCAGGACATCCTCTACGGCGGCATTGCCTGGGCGGTTCGCAATGTCGATGCCGATGTCACGCCCAATATCGACCAAGTCACGCCGCACGCCTGGGACCTGCCTCCGGTTTCGAAACCCGTATCGAGCACGCCGAAGAAAAAACCAGCTCAACCCGCTGTAGGACTTTAGAAAATTGCCGCAGGCCGCGGCCTGCAGAGATTTTCCAAATTCAAACCGGCGTTTTCGTCTGAATTTCAAGTCGCCGCGCCCGGACAAAATGCCATGCTGTCCGGCACCCTCCGCGCTTACCCCATGCTTAAAATCATCGATCCGATGAAACTTCGGTTTACAATCCTGATGGCTGCAACGATTGCAATTATGGCTGCTTCAAACCTCGCCGCACACACGCCGGATGCCACGGAGATCAAACGCCCGCACATCCTCGGTCTCTCGCATTACGCACTCTACGTTCACGACCTCGAAAAATCCCGCGCCTTCTACAAGGACTTCCTGGGCTTTGCCGAGCCTTACACGCTGTATAACAAGGATGGTTCCGTGCACCTGACCTGGATCAAGATCAACGATTACCAGACGATTGAACTTTTTCCTGAAAAAACTCCCGGTTCGGACCGGCTGTTTAACATCGCCATCCTGGTCGACGATGCCGAGGCCATGCGCCAGTATCTGGCCTCGAAGGGCGTCAAGGTGCCGGATAAAACATCCCTGGGCGGCAGCAAGAATGCCAACTTTTCCTTCAAGGATCCCGACGGCCACAGTGTGGACGTGGTCCAATACCTGCCGGATGGCTGGACCATGCTGGATAAAGGCAAGCACTTGCCGGATACGCGGATTTCCGACCACATGCCCCACGCGGGAATTTCGGTCGGCGAGCTCGAGCCCACGCTGAAGTTTTACCAGGACATCCTGGGCTTTAAGGAAATCTGGCGCGGCAGCGTAAACGGCAAGACGCTCAACTGGGTGCACATGCAGGTCCCGGACGGGACCGATTTTTTCGAATTGATGCTCTACGCCAAGCTGCCGGACGTCGAACGCCTTTTTATCATGCACCATTTCTGCCTGCAGGTTCCGGATGTTGAAAAAGCCAGGGCCATCCTTGCTACGCGCAAATTGCCCGAAGGCTGCAAGCCTCCCACTGAGATCAGGGCCGGCATCAATCGCAAGCGGCAGCTCAATTATTATGATCCGGACGGCACCCGCGTGGAACTGATGGAGCCAACCACCGTGGACGGCAAACCAGCCCCCTCCTCCAGCGCACCGCCTCCGGAACTCGAGCCTGCGGCAAGGCCGTGAGGGTTTAGAGATGCTCGATTGTAGGTCGGGCTTTACGCCCGACATTTGTCCGCCATAGCCTTCACGAAGACGAATGTCGGGGATAAACCCCGACCTGCAATCGTTAAAACTTCCCCTCGCCATGTTTTTGCGCAGCTATCCCCTTTGGGCGGCCATTCTTTGCTCCGCATTCGGTGTGCCCGCCGCACACGCAACCGAAAACCCAGCTTCCCCGGGCTCATCGGTCGCGTATGTCGGAGACTACACCGACAAGGAAGGCCAGGGTATCTACGCCTTTCGTTTTAATGCCCGGACAGGCGGGATGGTTCCGTTGGGGCTGGCTGTGGAAACGCCGAACCCGTCGTTCATCGTCCTGCATCCGACGGGCAAATATCTTTATGCCGTGGGCTTCACCGGGCCATTCACCGGGCCACGGATCGGGTTGGTCAGCGCGTTTGCCATGGATCCGGTCTCATCGAAATTGACGCTGATCAACCAGCAGTCTTCCGGCGGCGGCGGTCCCGTTCGCATCACGATCAACCAGGCTGGCACGCATGTCCTGGTGGCAAACTACGGAACGGGCAACGTCTCCGTCCTGCCGGTGGAGCCAGATGGCCGCCTGGACACCGCGACCGCGCTCCAACAACACACCGGCTGGGGTCCAAACCAAAGCCGCCAGGACCAACCGCATGCGCACTCGGTCACGCTGGATCCGGCCGAACGCTTCGCTTTCGCGTGCGATCTCGGCATCGACAAGGTAATGATCTATCAATTTGACGCCGCCAGCGGCACATTGGCCCGCCACGGCTCGGCGGCCATGGCGCCGGGTTCCGGGCCACGCCATCTCACTTTTTCCCCGGACGGAAACTTCGCCTATGTCATCAGCGAGATGCTTTCCACCATCACGGTATTTCGCTACGACTCTGCCGAGGGAAGACTCACCGAGCTGCAGACCATTTCGACCCTGCCTTCCGATTGGAAAGGAATTAACACGGCAGCAGAAGTCCATGTTCATCCATCGGGGAAATTTGTTTACGCTTCCAATCGCGGAAGCGACAGCATCGCCACCTTTAGCGCCGCTCCCGATGGCAGACTTTCCCTCGTGGGATTCACGCCATGCGGCGGAAAAACGCCGCGTTTCTTCACCCTCGATTCCACTGGCGCCTGGTTGCTATGTGCGCATCAGAACTCAGGAACAATCGCGATTTTCAAAATCGATCCGGACACCGGCCTGCCCAAACAAGTGGGCGCTCCGGTTAAGACCCCAAATCCGACCTGCATTGTCCTGCGGCCGGAAACGGCGCCTTAATTGACTCTGGCTTTAATTCAGTTATTTTGCGTTGCCTGCGGACACGTCGCCCGCCGGCTGCCAACCTCTCTACCCCAGGAGACGACTATGCAAAAACTCCACGACCTCATGGCATGGGCGGAGTCGCGCCGCGAACTCTGGCTCGATTGCGTCCGCATCTACCTCGGCCTCGGTCTCTTCGCCCGCGGCCTTTTGCTCGTGTGCAACGTCCGGACGGATTTTTTCGTGAATGTGCTCTCCCGTTCGGGCGAGACGTGGCTCTTCTCGGCCATGCTGCTGCACTACGTCGCCCTGGCGCACTTTGTCGGCGGCGCGCTGCTCGCCCTCGGTTTGCTCACGCGCCTCGCCGCCCTCGTGCAGATTCCCATCCTGGCTGGCGCGGTCTTCATCGTGCACCGCCAGGACGGCCTGTTTGCACTCGGCCAGTCGCTCGAGCTCTCGGCGCTTGTGCTCTTCCTGCTCTGCGTTTTCCTCGTGAGCGGCGCGGGCCGGCTCTCGCTCGACCACGCTGTCTTCGGCGAACACAAGCTGCACGAAGAACATGAACCTGTCCGGCAGCACTGAGCGAGAATGGCTGAAGGACTGAAAGGCTGAAGAGCTGAAGGGATTTCAGTGAGAATTCCATCTGGGCTGAATCTTTCAGTCTTTCAGCCCTTCAGTTTTTCAGTCTTTCTCCCGCGCCAGCATTCTCAGAAACTCCGCCTCGTCGATCACCGGCACGCCGAGCGCCTGGGCCTTGTCGAGCTTCGAGCCCGCCTCGGCGCCCGCGAGCACATAGCTGGTTTTCTTGCTGACGCTCCCGCTCACCTTGCCGCCGGCGGCTTCGATGTGTGCCGTCGCCACCTCGCGCGTGAGCGAAGGCAGCGTGCCGGTGAGCACGAACGTCTTCCCCGCCAGCGCCGTGCCCACCGCCGCGCGCGGCGCGGGCGCGGCCGGCGACACGCCGAGCGCAAGCAGCTCACTCACGAGCGCCCGATTCCGCGGTTCATTGAAAAACTCGATGATGGCCTGCGCCATCGTCCCGCCGATGCCTTCGATCAGGCTCGATTTCTTTTCACCGATGAAATCCTCAAACTTCGCATGCGCCAGCGCATCGAGGCTGCCGAACCTCACCGCCAGGTCTTTCGCCGCCGCCGCGCCCACGTGCGTGATGCCGAGCCCGTGGATGAAGCGCCACAGCTCCGCGTGCTTGCTCGCCTTGATGCCGGCGAGGAGGTTGTCGGTCGATTTCTCGACATTTTTACCGAGGGTCAGGAGGTCCTCGCGCCGCAGCCGGTAAATGTCCGCCACGCTCTTCACCCAGCCTTTCTCGACGAACGCATCCACCATCGCTTCGCCCAGGCCCTCGATGTCCACGCACGCCTTCGAGGCAAAATGCTGCGCGCGTCGCCGCACCTGCACCGGGCAGTCGTAATTCGGGCAGCGCAGCGCAACCTCGCCTTCCATCTGCACCACCGGCGTGCCGCACGCCGGGCATTTTTGGGGAAATACGAACGGCACGCATTCCGGCGTGCGGCGCGCCAGATTCACCGCCACCACCGCCGGAATGACTTCGCCCGCTTTCTCGACGTAGACGTAGTCGCCCACGCGGATGTCCTTGCGCGCGAGCTCGTCGCGATTGTGCAGCGTGGCGCGCGCGACGGTCGAGCCCGCGAGCTGCACCGGTTCGAGCTCCGCCACCGGCGTGAGCACGCCCGTGCGGCCAACCTGGATGGTGATGGCCTGCAGCCGCGTCTCCGCGCGCTCGGCGGCAAATTTGTAGGCCATGGCCCAGCGCGGCGCCTTGCTCGTGCTGCCCGCCTCGCGCTGGAGCGCGAGCGAGTCGAGTTTTATGACCGCACCATCCGTCCCATAGGGAAAACTGTGCCGCAGTTGGTCGAGTTTCTGCACCGCGGCCCACATCTCGTCGACGCCGCGCGCGGTCCAGATTTTCTCCACCGTCGGCAGCCCCCACGCCCGCACCTGCCCATGATAACCGCCCTGCGTCTCGCCAGCCGCGTCCTCCGGTTCGCAGTACCCGAGACCGTAAAGCACAATCTCGAGTTTGCGCTGCGCCACCTCCTGCGGATCGAGCTGCTTGAGCGTGCCCGCGGCGAGATTGCGCGGATTCGCATAGACCGGCTCGCCCGCTTCCTCGCGTTCGCGGTTGATGCGCTGGAATTCCGCGAGCGTCATGAAAATCTCCCCGCGAATCTCGATCACCGCGGGAATTGGCGCGCCCTTCGCTTTTTTTAGTTCATGCGGAAGTGAATGAATTGTGAGGACGTTGGCCGTCACGTCGTCGCCCTCGACGCCGTTGCCGCGCGTGACCGCGCGCACGAACTTGCCCTTTTCGAAAGTGAGGCTGACGGCCAGACCGTCGATCTTCGGCTCGACCACGTAGGTGAGCTGCTCGCGGTCGAGCAGTTTCACCAGGCGGGCATGGAATTCGCGCAACTCGGCCTCGGAATACGTGTTGTCGAGGCTCTGCATCGGCTGCCGGTGCCGGTAGGTGGTGAACCCCTCGAGCCGGTCGTCGCCCACGCGTGCCGTGGGTGAGTCGGCGCCCGCAGTCTTGGCGGCGTCGGGGAACTTGGCCTCGAGGTCGGCCAGCTCGCGCTTCAGCCGGTCGTAGTCGAAATCGGAGATCTCCGGCCCGGCGTGGCGGTAGTAAAGCTCGTCGTGCCGCGCCACTTGGGCGCGGAGCTCGGCAATGCGTTTTTGGGCCTCAACGACTTTCATCAGTTCTGATTAGGCACTGGCTTGCGGGAAATTTCAACCGACAGTTGCGGCCTGACGGGCAAAAGCGAAAGCTTCTTTCTTCCGGCAAAAAACACTCTTGCCTCGTTTCTCCGGTTGCCGCTGGCTGACCCCTCTTCTGTTCGGGCTGTAGCGTAGCCTGGTAGCGCGCTTGCATGGGGTGCAAGAGGTCGTGAGCTTGTGCGCCTATGGCGCATTCGAATCCGCCTGCGGCGGATAAATCTCACCAGCTCCCCCTTTGCTGTCATGATATCGCCATGGTCACAGTTTACGTTCTGCGCAGCCTCACCACTGGGAAACGTTACATTGGCATTACCAACAACTTTATCCGTAGAATGAGCGACCATCGTCGAACAACTTCGACTGTGAACAAGCTCTTGGGTGCATTCGAAGTGCTCCAAACCGAAGAATTTCCCAATTACATTCAAGCCAGGGCGCGGGAAAAATTCCTCAAATCTGGACAGGGCCGCGCATGGCTTGACGTAGATTTCCAACCTGATCGCGTAGACGTTGCCATGGACTGGCCGGCAAATCTTTCTCCCGGCGAAAAACACTCTTGCCTCGTTTTGCTGGTTGCCGCTAGCTGACCCCTCTTCTGTTCGGGCTGTAGCGTAGCCTGGTAGCGCGCTTGCATGGGGTGCAAGAGGTCGTGAGTTCGAATCTCACCAGCCCGACCATTTTAGACTAATTCCCCTTCCCCTTCGCGTGGAATGGGAAACACTCAGACATCCCCTTTCTCGCCATGGCAAAAGCAAAGATTAAAAAGATCGTGTGGCTTTCCGACTTGGAAGCGCACGACTATCCGGCGGCTGAGTCTTATCTCGGCCTTCTTTTCAATGATGAGCAGGTGGCCAAAATGATCAGCCAGCTCAAGCGCGCACCCCTTGTGCAATTCAAAGCCAAGGACATTTTTCGGGCGTCCCGGCTCTCCTTGCTGGGCGTGAGCAATTCCCACGTTGATAAAGATTGGGAAAAAATCAGGAAAGGCCAAAGCCTGTCCCCTCTCCTGCTCATCAGGGACGAACCGAACGGCAAGGTGGTGATTGCCGACGGCTATCACCGCCTCTGCGCCGTCTACGGGATCGATGAAGACGCCTTGATCCCGTGCAAGATCATCTGACGCCTTGAGATTGGAATGTGGGCGGGGTGAGCGCACCCCGCCCACAACAGCACCCGCTCTTGCGCTCCGCGCACGGATTGTCCATAAGGCTGGGCGAACATTCCCCCCGATGAACGCACTCAAATATCTCCTGGCCGTCGTCGTGGCGCTGGCGATCACGCACCCCGTGAAAGCCGCGGCCGATAACATCAACCTCGTATTGGCCGGCGCGCCGCCTGCCGTGGTTCTTAATATATACGAAAGGCTCAGCGGGAAGCCCCTCAAGGTTGCTGGCGAAGTGGCTGACATCACCAATGACATCAGCCTGCAGATCGAAAATCAAAAAAAGGACGCGGCGCTGAAAATCATCGAAGATGCCCTGGCCAAGCAGGCCGGCATCGAGATTGTTCACGAAAAAGACGGCAGCCTGTCCGCCCGCAAAATGAAAAGCGGCTGATTGGTCGGGAAACCTCGGCGCTGAGGTGGCCATGCCATATCCGCAGCCTTGGCGACGGGTTAGCAACCCGCCCTACCTCAAAAGCCTCAACCAACCCTCTGCCGGTCGCTGAGCGCCCGGGCCACGTCGAGCGCGAAGAACGGTCCGCGAAAAATCATCCCGGTGTAAACCTGCACCAGCGTCGCGCCGGCATCGAGTTTTTCGCCGGCCGAAGCCGCATCGTTGATGCCGCCCACCCCGATGATGGGCAGGCGCCCGTTGGTCGCCCGCGCGATGTAATGAATGATCTCCGTCGATCGCCGGCGCAGCGGCGGGCCGCTCAGGCCGCCGGTCTGGGTGATGCGTGAAAACGAGCCAGGGCGCTCGAGCGTGGTGTTCGTGGCGATGATGCCGTCAAAGCCAAACTCGGCGATGGCCCCCAGCACGTCGTCGATCTGGCGGAAGGAAAGGTCGGGCGCGATCTTGAGCAGGAGCGGCTTCTTCGCCTTGCCCGGCTGCGCCGCTCGATCGCGGTTGGCCGCGGACAACGCAGCGAGCAGTTCGCGCAGGCGCTCCTCCTCCTGCAGCTTGCGCAGGTCCGGCGTGTTGGGGCTGCTGACGTTGATGGCGAGGTAGTCGGCGTGATCAGCCAGCAGCGCAAAGCTGCCCAGGTAGTCGGCCACGGCCTGGTCGAGCGGCGCGGCCTTCGATTTGCCCAGGTTGATGCCGATGGGGATGCGGCGGCGGCCCGCGCCGGGCTGGCGCGCGAGGTGCGCGGCGATTTTTTCCGCCCCGCGGTTGTTGAAGCCCATGCGGTTGATGACCACCTGCTGCCGGGGATAGCGAAAGAGCCGCGGCTTCGGGTTGCCGGGCTGCTCGAGGCGCGTGACCGTGCCGACCTCGACATGGCCAAAGCCGAGCGCGGCGGCAGCAGGCCAGGCCACGGCATTCTTGTCATAGCCCGCGGCCAAGCCGACCGCATTGGGAAACTTCAGCCCAAACGCCTCGACCGGGCGGGCCTGCGCCGCCGGCAGCCGGTTGAAATGCTCCAGCACCCGGCACAACGGTGGCACCGCGCCAAGCAGCGCCAGCCCATGGACGCTCAATTCATGTGCCCTTTCCGGATCCAATTGGAAAAATGCGCGTCGGAATAATTTTTCGTAGAACCAACCCATACCCCCGAAAGTGCGGAGCACGCCGCAAAAATGCAAGTGTCGGGCAATCCAGCGTATTTTGGCCGGCGAATTGACAGAAAAATCATCCGGATGCTTTTTCTGCTTGTTTTTTCAAGACCCGTTTGCACGCTGCGCTCAAATTTCCAATCCGGCTCTCGGCGGAGGCAGATGCGGAAAAATCTGCAAAAAAACGTTTTCCTGGTTTGACTCGCGCAATCGACCGCCCTTTTGCTCCAACCGAAGTTACTGATAACTATGCCAAAATCTACCACCTCCCTCGAATGGTGCATCGTGCGCCTCGGCGATGACCACAACTGGTGGGTCGAAGAAGTCAGCGACCCCGTGCGTTGGGACGTCGACAGCCTCAGCATCATCGACCCGCGCCAGGTCGCCCACCTCATCGAACTCGTCGAGTCGCTGCGCGACCACGGTTTCGACCAGGATATCTTCGAGAAGGCCTTCATTTCTTTCCGCATTGAAAAGGACCTCGGCCACGGCCGCGTGCGCCTCAAGCGCATGAAGGAAGCCCTTTTTGAGTCCGAGGAAAAACTTTTCGCCCTGCCCGACCATCTCGACGAGGAAAACGGCCCCTATGCCGACCTGCTCGACCATCTCACCCGCTGCCGCGTGAAGATGCTCAACGATCTCTTCGACTTCGAGTCCAAGCTCACCATCGACGAAGTCGAGGACCAGATCCGCGAGGACCAGAATACCAATTTCATCGAAGGCAAAGCCGTCCACGTCTTCGCGGAACTCACCGCCATCCTCGATTTCGTGCCCGAGGGCTGGGACACCGACGAAGAGCGCCCGGAAAAATCCGCCGAAGAAGTGGATGATGCCGACCTGCCAGAGCTCGACAAGGAAGAGGAAGAGCGCCTCAAGAACGACGCCTCCCTCAAGTGGGATGAAGACGACGAGGAAAAGGACGAAGACGACGAGAAGAAAGAGGACGATGAAGACAAGGACTCCGACGATGACGAGGATGAGCCCAAGGGCAAAGCCGGCAAAGACGACGACAAGCCGCGCAAGAAATCGCGGGGGAAGTAACTAGAAGTTCGAGGTTCAACGTTTCCTGCTTCTCAACCTTGAACGTTGAACCGGGAACCTTGAACTAGCGCGTTAGCGCTGCCGCCATGTCCTTGGCGAAGTACGTCAGGATCATGTCCGCGCCGGCGCGCTTGATGGCCAGCAACGACTCGTTGCGGCAGGCCTCGAGGTTGAGCCAGCCGCGCTGGGCCGCAGCATGGATCTGCGAATATTCGCCCGAAACCTGGTAAGCCGCGACCGGCTTGTTCGTGCGCTGGCGCACATCGCGGATGATGTCGAGATACGGCCCGGCCGGCTTGACCATCACGATGTCCGCGCCCTCGGCCGCATCGAGCGCCACCTCGGTGAACGATTCGCGGCGATTGGCCGGGTTGAGCTGGTAGGTGCGTTTGTCGAGTGACGCCGTGCCGGCGGCCTTGGCGCTGCCCACCGCCTCGCGAAACGGCCCGTAGTAGGCCGAGGCGAACTTCGCCGAGTAGGCCATGATGCCCGTCTGGGTGCAGCCCGCGGCATCGAGCGCGCGGCGGATGGCGCCCACCCGGCCGTCCATCATATCGGACGGCGCCACGAAATCCACGCCTGCCCGCGCATGCAGCACGGCCATCTTCACCAAAATTTCCACGGTGCGGTCATTGTCCACGTCGCGGCCGTCCGTCGTCAGCACGCCGTCATGCCCATGCGTCGTATAGGGATCGAGCGCGATGTCGGTCATCACCGTCAGTCCCGGTACAGCCTTCTTCACCGCCCGCACGGCCCGCAGCACCAGCGCGTCCTCGCGCAACGCCGCACTGCCCTCGGTATCCTTCAGCCGCGCCTCGAGCTTCGGAAACAGCGCCACCGCCGGCACGCCGAGCTTGGCGAGCGCACGGCACTCCTTCACCAAGTCGGCGATGCTGCGGCGGAACACGCCCGGCATCGATGCAATCGGCTCGGGACGGCCCTTGCCGTCCACCACAAAAAGCGGCGCGATAAAGTTCTGCGGACGCAGCACCGTCCCTTCGACCAGCGCGCGCAGGCTGGCCGTGCGGCGCAACCGCCGCGGACGCTGGGTTAAATCGAGCTTGAAGTTTTCAGGCATAGACAGGCTAAGGCCATGACTTTAAACCGCTAATCTTCGCTAATTCACGCTAATCTTTAAAAAAGTGATGGAAAAGAACTCCTTTATTAGCGCCAATTAGCGAAGATTAGCGGTTTTCAGCCTCATGCCCATCAAACTTTTCGACTCGCTCACGCGGGAGATTCGCGAACTCCGCCGGCCGGACCCCGACAATCCGCAGGACGTCTTCAGTTTCTACAACTGCGGCCCGACAGTCTATGCGCCCGCACACATCGGCAACTTTCGCACGTTCATCGTCAACGACGTCCTCCGCCGCCTGCTCGAGCTCGAATATGGCCCGGACAAGGTGCGCTATGTCCGCAATCTCACCGACGTCGATGACAAGACCATCAAGCGCGCCCGTGACGAAGGCCGTCCGCTAGCCGAGGTCACGAAACAATGGACCCAAAAGTTTCACGACGACTGCGCCAGGCTCAACTGCCTGCCAGTATCGGAAAAACTTGAGCCAACGGCCACCGGTTACATCCGCGAGCAGGTCAATATGATCGACGTGCTCATGAAAAAAGGAAACGCCTACCGCGCGCCCGATGGCTCGGTGTATTTCAAGGTCAGCTCGTTTCCCAACTACGGTGCACTTTCGCGCGTGAAAGAACGCGAGCTCAAGACCGGTTCCGCGTTCGCCGCCGATGCCGATGAAAAGGAAGACCTGAGCGACTTCGCCCTCTGGAAAGCGCACAAAGCCGACGACGGCGACACCGCGTGGGACAGCCCATGGGGCCGCGGCCGGCCCGGCTGGCACATCGAGTGCAGCGCGATGAGCAAAGCCCTGCTCGGCGACACCATCGACCTGCACACTGGCGGCGTGGACCTGCTATTCCCGCATCACGAAAACGAAATCGCGCAAAGCGAGTGCTGCAACGGCACCAAGTTTTCGCGCCACTGGTACCACAGCGAACACCTGCTCGTGGACGGCAAGAAGATGAGCAAAAGCCTCGGCAATCTCTACACGCTGGATGATCTTATCAAAAAGCATGGCGCAACCGAAATGACAGTCCGATTTGCTCTGCTGGCCGGGCATCCACGCCGGCAGCTGAACTTTGGGATGGATTCTCTCCATGCTGCTGCTGCTGAACTCGAAATCTTGCGAAAAATTGTCCGCCGATTCTTAGAAGCGGCTCAGGTCAACGAAACCAATTTCGAGAATTACTATCAGCAACCAACACTATCCAAGTGGGACGTGGCTGGCGAAGCCTACGATGGATTACACGATGACTTAAACATCCCTCTAGCCCGCGGTTTATTTTTCAAACGCATAGCTGAATATTCATTAGCACCTGGGGCAAAGCCTGAGGTACACCGTCCCGCCGTTGCCGATTTAAGTAGATTTATGTTCGCGCTTGGACTTCGGCTATTTGAAAAAAGCGCACAGAGTCCTATAGCGGTTCCTGCCGAAGTCACCGCCCTCGCAGAAAAGCGCTGGGCCGCGAAGCAGGCCAAGGATTTCGCTGGTGCCGACGCCCTCCGCAAGGAGCTGACCGCCGCCGGCTGGTCGATGCTCGACGGCAAGGATGGCTACAAGCTGGAAAAGCTGAAGGGCTGAAAGACTGAAGAACTGAAAAAAACTGGTTTTGTTCAGTCTTTCAGCCCTTCAGTTTTTCAGCCTTTTCCTGATCGAGCCGATCAAGAAAACCAATCCTTAAGACGATCCAATATGCCTTTGGGCTTGACCGACGTCACGTGCATCGGATCGACGACCAGCGGAAACCCGCCGGTGTCGGGGTAAATAACCAGGCTTTTCTTATCCGGATGCATCTGGACATGGTCAGGATGCGGCAAAAGATACTTTTCTCCTGACGAAAGAGTGATTTCCAAGGGAAAATCCCTAGCTGAAACCAAAAGCAGCTCCAGCGATTTCGTGTTCATGGCCCGAATCTTCCCTGCATCATGTTTTCGTTTTCGCAATGGCTCATTGTAACAGTGGTTTTGTGGCGCCTCATTTTAAACTTCCCAATTCCTTCCGGCATTCAGACCTTCAGCCATTCAATTTTCAGCTTTTCCTCGTCACGCCGCCCGGTTCCGTTTCCGGCAAGGTTTCACCGACACAATCTGCGCCGGGTTGATGGCTAAAGAGAAATCTTCGCCGTCTTCAGGAAAAAGGATCAGGTTTTTCGTCTCCGGATGAACCGTGGCATAATCGGGGTGTTCGATCACGTGCCGGTCTCCGCTGGATAACGTGATCTCCACCGGAAAATGTTTGGCCGTGCCCAGCAAGCGTTCAACCGATCTCATGGCAGTGGTTTATTTTGATAAATTTTCCTCAGATTTCGAGTTCATTCGAGGCCTTCGTTGCCCCATTGTAGCAGGGTCTAGGCCCCGGCGAGCCGGGAAGTCATTTTAATCTTCTCATTTTGCCCCGGCTTTCAGACCTTCAGTCTTTCAGCTTTTCAGCCTTTCCCTGCCATGCCCATGTCCCCACTCGAAGAACTCCGCCATTCGGCGTCGCACATCCTTGCGACCGCGCTGCTGCGCATCTTCCCCGACGCCAAGCTCGACATCGGCCCGCCGACGGACACCGGGTTTTATTACGACATCGACCTCGACCACAAACTCACGACCGAGGACCTGGTCAGGATCGAGGCCGAGATGAAGAAGGTCGCCGACGAGAACCAGCCGTTCCAGCGCAAGGAGGTTTCCCGCGAGGAAGCCACCGAGATCATCAAGAAAATCGGGCAGGAGCGCTACAAGCTCGGCCGCCTGGCCGACATCCCCGAGGGCGAAAAGATTTCGTTCTACCAGAATGGCGAGTTCATTGACCTCTGCGCGGGCACCCACGTGCGCTACTCGAGCAAGCTGAAGGCGTTCAAGCTCCTCTCCATCGCCGGCGCCTATCACCGCGGCGACGAGCACAACAAGCAGCTCCAGCGCATCTACGGCACCGCCTTCCCGACCAAGGAGGAACTCGCCCAGCACCTCGAACGCATCGAGCAGGCCAAGGCTCGCGATCACCGCAAGCTCGGCCGCGACCTGAAGCTCTTCGTCATCGACGATGACGTCGGCCAGGGCCTCATCCTCTGGACGCCCAACGGCTCCATTATCCGCCAGGAATTGCAGAACTTCATCAGCGAGGAACTGCGCAAGCAGGGCTACTCGCAGGTCTTTACGCCGCACATCGGCAAGCTCGAGCTCTACAAAACCTCCGGCCACTTCCCGTATTACAAGGAATCGCAGTTCACGCCGGTCGTCGAAAACGAGTCCCTGGCGAAAATCCTCCACGAGGGCTGTTCCTGCGCCGAGATGGTCGTGCGCTTGGAGGCCGTCTCCGCCCAGCTCGCCGAGCAGATCAACCAGCGCACCGGCAAGATCACGATCACGCCCGACCGGGTGAAGCCCAACGACCAGTTGCTCGACGGCTTCATGCTGAAGCCGATGAACTGCCCGCACCACATCAAGATTTTTGCCTCGCAGCCGCATTCGTATCGCGACCTGCCGGTGCGCCTGGCCGAGTTCGGCACCGTTTACCGCTGGGAGCAGTCCGGCGAGCTCAACGGCATGACGCGCGTCCGCGGCTTCACCCAGGACGACGCCCACCTCTTCTGCACCGAGGAACAGGTCGCGGCCGAGGTGCTCGGCTGCCTCGCGCTCGTGAAGATCGTCCTCACCACGCTTGGCATGAGCGATTACCGCGTGCGCGTCGGCCTGCGCGACCCCGATTCCAACAAGTACACCGGCGAGTCCGCCAACTGGGACAAGGCCGAGTCCGCCTGCCGCGAGGCCGCGAAGACGCTCGGCGTGCCGTTCACCGAGGAGCCGGGCGAGGCCGCGTTCTACGGCCCGAAGATCGACTTCGTCATCAAGGACGTGATCGGCCGCGAGTGGCAGCTCGGCACCGTGCAGGTGGACTACAACCTGCCCGTGCGCTTCGACCTCAGCTACATCGGCGCCGACAACCAGCCGCACCGCCCGGTGATGATCCACCGCGCGCCGTTCGGCTCGATGGAACGGTTCTGCGGCGTGCTCATCGAGCATTTCGCCGGCGACTTCCCGGCGTGGCTCGCGCCCGAACAGGTGCGGCTCGTGCCCATCAGCGACAAGGTGAACGACTACGGCCGCGGCCTGCTCGACCAGCTCAAGGCGGCCGGCGTCCGCGCCACGCTCGACGAGCACAGCGACAAGCTCGGGGCCAAAATCCGCCGGGCCGAACTGGACAAGGTGCCCTACACCCTCGTGCTCGGCGCGAAGGAAGCGGAGGCGCAATCCGTCAGCGTGCGCTCGCGCGCCAAGGGCGACGAAGGCGTGATGCCATTCGCGGCCTATCTCGAAAAAATAAAAACCGAAATCGCCACGCGCGCACTGCCAGCGAAGAAATCTGCCCCTGCGCAATGATCTGCCGCTTTTTCAGCTTTGCCGCCCTTTCGCTCGCGCTTGCCTTCAACGTCCCGACCCGGGCGGCCACCCCGATACCGCCACCCACCGACGACGAATGCGCCGCATTTGGCCGGCAGATCGCATCGTGGCTGTCCACGCACGATCTCGCGGCGTTTGAGGAATCGCTCGACCTGCAAGCGCTACTGGACCGCGTGACGAATGGGTTCGACCTGTCGGGAAAAGAAGCCAGCGATTTTCAATCTGGATTGATAAGTGGTATGAAAAACGGCGTTTTCCGCGATCTTGGAGGAGTGAGACAAGCGCACTTCTTGCGGGTTGTGCAACGGCCCGAAGGAAAACGCGCCATCGTCCGCATTCACCTGAAGTTTGGAGTTAACTACTCGGAATTCATTTGCACACGCCAAGCCGATGGGAAACTGAAATGGGTCGATGAGTTCAATTATTCTTCAGGCGATATGTTGTCGATCTCCCTCCGGAACGACGCGCTCCCGATGATTGCGGACTTAAAAAAAGGGGCCCTGGATCGGCTCACCAACAGCGAAAGCGATTATGCAAAACATGTGCCCGAGATCGCGCGCGCGACGAGCCTTTTCCGCGCCGGCAAGCCCGCGGAAGCCGAGTCCTTACTGAAGGCACTGCCGGTGGAGGTGCAAACGAACCACGCCGTGCTGGTCGTCCGCCTTCAGGTGGCACAAGCGGTGAGCGAAAGCGACTATCTCGAAGTCATCCAGGACTGGGAAAAAGCCTATCCAAACGACTCTGCGCTGGCTTTGATCTCGATCGACGGCGACATAATGCGGAAGAATTTCACTGGCGCCATCGCCCACGTGGATCTGCTGGACCGCATGGTCGGCGGTGATCCGTATTTAGATTGTATCCGAGGCAATATCTATGTCGCCGCGAAAAATTACCCCATGGCAAAACAGTCTGCCAACGCGGCGCTCGAGGCCGACCCCCATCTGGCAACTGCCTACGATATTCTCCTCGGCGCTTCGCTGGCGGAGGGAGACTTCAACGAGACGGCGGAAGTCCTGGAACGCGTCGAGCGTGTATTTCCCCATGCGGACATGGCGAAGTCCATAAAAGGTGATCCTGCCTTCGCGAAGTTTTTGCTCTCCCCCGCCTACGCCAAATGGATTGAGCAACGTTCTCACACCGTGAACGACGAATCCGGACAGAAACCGTGATCGCTGATAAAGTCTCATTGGATGGTTGATCATTAAAAAGCCGCCATCGTCACGCGCGCGCTGCCGGAGAAGAAAAAGCCCGAGGCAAATAATTCAGAAGCCAGGAAACCATAAAAGGCTCCTGATTTCATGTGGGCGGGGTGCCCTCACCCCGCTTGGCGTGTTTGGCGGCGCGTTAGGGTAACGCGCCCTACCAAGTGCGTGGCTAATGAAGTTTTTTGCCGCGGATGGGCGTGGATAGTTTTTATGTCATTCCTCGCTCGGTTCGGAATGACACAATATTTCTTTGCGCTCTTTGCGTTAAAAAATAAAACCCTCCTCAAATCGCGACATCGCCGCTCTCGCTGGTGCGGATGCGCACCACTTCCTCGAGCGGCAGGACAAAGACCTTCCCATCGCCGATCTTGGCGGTCTTGGCGGCCGTCACGATGGTTTCCACCACCTTGACGTAAATGTCGTCGGTCACGGCGATCTCAATTTTCATCTTGGGCAGAAAATCCACCGTGTACTCGCTGCCGCGGTAGATTTCCTTGTGGCCCTTCTGCCGACCGAAGCCTTTCACCTCGGTGACGGTCATGCCCTCGACCCCGATGGCTGTCAGGGCTTCTTTCACTTCGTCGAGTTTGAACGGTTTGATGATGGCGATGATAAGTTTCATGGGGAATGTGCAGGGTTGGTGGTGGTAGATTAAATTTCAGTTGAGCCTTCTTTGCCGTGAATCCATGAGAAATGAATCTTATTCATTAAACTCGACAGGATAAGTAATTCTGATGCAAGGAAGTTTGCATTCTCCCGGCAGATTTTTGGAAAACCCAAAAAAAGCCGGCACCCAAAAGTGCCGGCCTCCTAAACTGTTTGCTCCGGTCTGCCGCTCAGATGGCCGCTTCGCCGTGCTCGTCGGTGCGGATGCGCACCACTTCCTCGAGCGGGATCACAAAAACCTTGCCGTCGCCAATTTTGCCGGTCTTGGCCGCCTTCACGATGGTGTCGACCGTCTTGCTTGCGATGTCATCGCTCACCGCGATCTCGAGTTTCACCTTGGGCAAAAAATCGACGGTATATTCGCTGCCCCGGTAGATTTCCGTATGGCCCTTTTGCCGGCCAAAACCCTTCACCTCGGTGACGGTCATGCCCTCGATGCCGATTTCGGCGAGGGCTTCCTTCACTTCCTCGAGCTTAAAGGGTTTGATGATGGCAATGATGAGTCTCATACGTTTGCAATGGTTTAGGGGATGATGTGTTTATGGATTTTCCGACGGCCAGTCACAAGACGCGTTCCTGTGTAATTTGTGGAAGCAGGAAGGGTTGTAAACTGGCTGCACAGGGCGATCTGTCACAGTTTGTTTAGCAAAGCCTATGCCAAACCGGACGCCGAGAAAAAAGGTAAAGCCCTTATCATGGGGACGAACCGCACCTCTTATCATGGATCAACCGGCTGCTCGTACCCGGCGCCGCTGTATTTTGTAAAAAGAACCTCACTCCGGCATCACCGTCGCGATGTGCAGTTCCTTGAGCTGCTTCGCCGTGACGGGAGTCGGGCTCTGCGCCATGAGGTCCTGGCCTTTCTGCGTTTTGGGAAAAGCGATGACATCGCGGATGCTGGTCGTGCCGCAAAGCAGCGCGGCCATGCGGTCGAGGCCGAAGGCGATGCCGCCATGCGGCGGGGCGCCGTAAGTGAACGCCTTGAGCATGTAACCGAAGCGGCTTTCGACGACATCGGCCGGAATCTTCAGCACGTCCTCGAAAACCTTTTTCTGCAGCGCCGGCTGGTGGATGCGGATCGAGCCGCCGCCGAGTTCCATGCCGTTGAGGACGACGTCGTAGTGCTGGCCGCGGACTTTCTTCGGATCGCTGTCGAGCAAGGCCACGTCCTCCGGCACCGGTGAGGTGAAGGGATGGTGGGTGGCGACGTACTGGTTTTTTTCCTCGTCGTAGGACATGAGCGGAAAATCGATCACCCACAGAAAATTCCACTGGTTGGCCGGCACGGTGAGCTTGCCGCGTTTTTGCAGCAGCGCCGAGCACTCGAGGCGGATGCGGCCGAGGATCGCGCAGGCTTTCTCCCACGGCGCGGCAGCAAAGAAAACCATGTCACCCTCGGCCAGGCCGAGCTGCTGGGTGAGCACGGCCTTCTCCGCATCGGAGAAAAACTTCACGATGGGCGATTTCCACTCCCCGCCCTCGACCTTGATGAAGGCCAGGCCTTTGGCGCCGAGCGATTTCGCGATTTCCTCGAGGCTCTTGAGCTCGCCCTGCGTGAGATCGGCCAGTCCCTTGGCGTTGAGCGCCTTGATCACGCCGCCGCCCGCGACCGTGGCCGAGAAGACCTTGAAACCCGAACTGCGGAATATCTCCGTGAAATCAACCAGCTCGAGGCCGAAACGCGTGTCGGGCTTGTCCACGCCGAAGCGGTTCATCGCATCGGCAAACGCGAGGCGCGGGAACGGCGTCGGCAGATCGGCGCCGAGGGTGTCCTTCCAGACTTTTTTGAGCATGCCCTCGAAGAGCGCGTAGATACCTTCGCGGTCGATGAACGACACCTCGACGTCCACCTGCGTGAACTCCATCTGGCGGTCGGCCCGCAGGTCCTCGTCGCGGAAGCAGCGCGCGATCTGGAAATATTTTTCCACGCCGGCGACCATGAGGATCTGCTTGAACTGCTGCGGCGACTGCGAGAGCGCGTAGAACTGGCCGGGATGGATGCGCGACGGCACGAGGTATTCGCGCGCGCCCTCGGGCGTGCTCTTGAACAGCGCGGGTGTCTCGACCTCGATGAATTCGTTGGCGTCAAAGTAATCGCGGATGGCCTTGGCCACCTTGTGCCGCACCTGGAGGTTCTTCCGCATCTTCGGCCGGCGCAGGTCGAGGTAGCGGTAGGTGAGGCGCAGGTCCTCGTTGACCTTGTCGCCGCCGGCGTCGTCGAGCGGAAAGGGCGGCGTCTCGGAAAGGTTTAAAATCTCCAGCGCGGTCGCATCGACTTCGATCGCGCCGGTGGGCAGCGCGGGATTGACCGTGCCCTCGGGACGCGGAACGACTTTGCCCGCCACGCTGATGACGGACTCCGGCTTCACCTGCGCCGCCTGCGCCGCAAGCTCCTTGTTCACCTGCGGGTCGAACTTCACCTGGGTGACGCCTTTGCGGTCGCGCAAGTCGATGAAGAGGATGCCGCCATGGTCGCGAAGCGAATCGACCCAACCGGCGAGCACCACACTGGCGCCGAGATCGGCTTGGTTAAGCTGGGCACAATGATGAGTTCGCTTCATGGGGATTCGAATCGTGTAAATGCCAAGCTAAACGGAGCAGCCCGGCAACGGGCAAACACTATTTAAAACTCATTCTGAAATTGCAGCCGCCGAGGCTGCGCACTCGGCGCCGGGGTCGTGACCCCGGCACCGGCCTCAGCCCGTTCGACAAGCTCAGGGCCCCGAGCCTGTCGAGGGGCGAGGCCGACTACATTATTTTTTCTTCTTTTTCCTCGGATGAGGAAGCAGGCTTTCACCCGTCATTTCCTTTGGCTGCGTCAGGTGCATAAGCTCCAGGAGGGTCGGCGCGAGGTCGCAAAGGCGTCCGCCCCGGCGCAACCGCATTTTTTTGCCGGCAAATTTCGCGCCCACCACAAAGGCTTCGATACGGTTGGTCGTATGCGAGGTGTGGGGGCAATTGTTCACGGGATCCCACATCTGCTCGCAGTTGCCATGGTCGGCGCAAACCAGCGCCTGGCCCTTCATTTTTTTGACCGCATCGAGCAACTCCCCCACTCCGCGGTCTGTCACCTCGACGGCCTTGATCGCCGCCGTGAGCGAGCCGGTGTGGCCGACCATGTCGGGATTGGCGAAATTGACCACGATCAGGCCGTATTTGCCGGAAAGAATCGCCTGCTTGGTCAGCTTCGTGACCTCGGCTGCGGACATTTCAGGCGCCAGGTCGTAGGTCGCCACTTTCGGACTCGACGGGCAGGCCCGGTCCTCGCCCGGAAACGGTTCCACGCGGTAATTGTTGAAGAAAAAGGTGACGTGCGGATTTTTTTCCGTCTCGGCGCAGCGGAATTGCGCGAGGCCCGCGTCGCTCACGACCTGGCCGAGGATGTTTTTCAGCGGCTCCGGTTTGGGCGAGATCACATCCACGGGCAGGCCTACTTCGTACTCGGTCATCGTCGCAAAGCAGAGGTTGTTGAGCTTCGGGCCGCGATCAAAGCCCTTGAAATCATCGAGGACAAACGCCTTCGTGATTTCGCGCGGGCGATCGCCGCGGTAGTTGTAGAAAACAATGCCATCGCCATCGCGGATGGTGCCGACGGGCTGGCCGTCGGCGCCCACCACCCAGGTGGGCGCGACAAACTCGTCGCCCTTCTGCGTTTCGGTGAGCGGATTCTTGTAATACTGCGACACGGCCGCCTCGGCGCTGGGCGCGGTGGCCTCCGCTTTTTTCCCGGTGAGCATGAAGTAGGCCTTGCTCACGCGCTCCCAGCGGTTGTCCCGGTCCATGGCCCAAAAGCGTCCGCACACCGTGGCAATCTGGCCCAGGCCTATTTTTTGGCACTGTTTCTCGACCTGCCTGATATATTCCAGCCCGCTCATCGGCGGCGTGTCGCGGCCGTCGGTGAAGGCGTGGATAAAAACTTCCTTCACGCCGTCCGCCTTCGCCTGGCGAAGAATGCCGTAGAGATGCTCGAGCATGCCGTGCACGCCGGCGTCAGACACGATGCCCATGAGGTGCAGGCGCGAGTTGTGCGATTGCACGTGCATGACCACCTTGTTCCACGCGGCATTCGTCACGAGGCGCTTCTTGGAAAAAAGCATGTTCAGGCGCAGGAGCTCCTGCTCGACGATGCGGCCTGCGCCGATGTTCTCATGGCCGACCTCGCTGTTGCCCATCACGCCTTCGGGCAGGCCGACGGCATACCCGCCGGCAAAGACCAGGGCGTGCGGGTATTTTTTATGCAGCATGTCGTCGCACGGTTTTTTGGCGAGGTACACGGCATTGAAAACGTTTTGCTCGGGAAACGGGTTCCGGCCCCAGCCGTCGCGAATAATGAGAACTACGGGCTTGCGTGGAGTGGTCATAAAAATTTGTCGTCCGTCACCAGCACGGCGGCCCGGGCTGAAAAAGGCAAGAATCCCCTGATGCCACTGGTTGGATTTTTCGATGAAATTTCTTCGCCTTATGATGATTTTGGCAATACTACTGCTATAGGAAGGAAACGCTTCGCTCGATGACACTCATCATTCGGGATCAGCTCGTAAATCCGCCAACGTGGTTTCTCTCTTTTCGAGACCTGACGCTTTATTGTTCAGTCTTTCTGCGGCTCGACATCGTGGTGGAGTCCGACGACATCGACGCCTATTATCGCTGGCTGCGCTCGCGCGGCGGGCTCGATTTCGTCGAGCAATTCGTGCGGCCCGGCGAGGAGGACGGCCTGAGGCTTGATATCGAGTATAATTACCCGTCAACCGTCGTCACCGACCGCATCACGCCGGAAAACACCCACCGACTGATCCGCCAGATCCAGTCGTCGCGCACGCGTTAGCGTGCGCAAGTAACAAGTGGCAAGTATCAAGTAACAAGAAAAGTCCTCGGCCCTTCGACATGCTCAGGGCCCCGGGCAAAGTCGAGGGGCTTCGCCGCCGCTAGAGTAATCTTGCTACTTAGTACTTGTTACTTGCTATTGCTTTTATGGCCAAGCAAGCCGTCCTGCTCGTCAATCTCGGTTCGCCCGAATCACCCACCGTGCCCGATGTGCGCCGTTACCTGCGCGAATTCCTGGGCGACGAACGCGTGCTCGACATGCCCGCTCCGCTCCGCTGGTTGCTGCTCGAGGGCATCATCCTGCGCACCCGGCCCAAGCGCTCCGCGCATGCCTATGCCAAGGTTTGGACGCCGGCCGGCTCGCCGCTCATTGCGACCTCGCGCCAGGTGCGGGAAAAACTGGCCGCGCGCACGTCCGTGCCGGTCGCGCTCGCCATGCGTTACGGCCAGCCGTCCATTGCGTCCGTCCTGGCCCAACTCGTGGCCGATGGTGTCGATGACATCCTGCTTTTTCCGCAGTATCCCCACTACGCCATGTCGAGCTGGGAAACGGTCGTGGCCAAGGTTTTTGCCGAGGCCAAAAAGTTTTCCCCCGCGCCACGCTTCACCGTGGTGCAGCCGTTTTACGCCGAGGCCGCCTACATTGACGCACTCGTGGCCTCGGCCCGGCCGTATTTGGAAACCCCCTACGATCATTTTCTTTTCAGCTACCATAGCCTGCCGGTCAGCCATCTGCGCAAGGCCGACTCCTCGCACGTGCATTGCATGACCGCGCCCAATTGCTGCGAAACCTGCTCGCCCGCCCAGGCCACCTGCTATCGGGCGCAAGTTTTCCACACCGCCCGCGCCTTCGCCGCCCGCGCCGGCCTCGATCCCGCGCGGTGGTCGGTTTCATTCCAGTCCCGCCTCGCCGGCGAACCCTGGCTTGAGCCTTACACCGATCACGAACTTGAACGCCTGCCGGGCGCTGGTAAAAAAAATCTTCTGGTCATCACGCCGGCTTTCACCGCCGACTGTCTTGAGACACTGGAGGAAATTCGCATCACCGGGCATGAGGTATTTATCTCAGCTGGCGGTAAAACTTTTACCCATATTCCTTGTCTTAATGATCACCCAAAATTTATAGATTTTATTGCTGGAAAGGTAGATGCGTGGGTAGAAGGAAAATCAGCCTCTCCAAACGCAAGTGCCTTGTAAGTATTTTTATAAAGTTGTTATTTTACAAAGCTAATATATCTACCTACCTAGACCTACTGATGGCAGCGTTCGCCGATGGGTCTTTCATCCTCGCATGAAAAGCTGTCGAACGTCCTTTGCGCACCGTGAGCCAGCATCTCAAATCCCTTGCAACGTCCGCATCAACCCAGGCCTCGCCGGCCCAAGTGGTGGCTTTGTTGACGCTCGACGCCAACGGTCGCATCACGCTGGCCAGCACAACGGCGCGGCAGCTGTGGCAGGCGGGTGAGACCGAACTCGTCGGCGAAGCCTTTCCCAATCTTTTCTTCTTTGAAGTCACTTCACGCGAACCCGACTGGATCGAAGCCCAATGGGAAGTTCTGCTCGCCGCGGCGCTCGACCAAACCGTGACGCTCACCGCGCAACCGCACGAGAGCGCGCACCGTGAAGTCACCGTGCGCCTCGAAAAAATTCCCGGCGCAACCGCCCCCACCTATCTTGCGCACGTGACGCCCGCAAACGCGCCGGCGTCCGCCCAGGCCGGCGTCCTGCCTGACGAGCTGGCCGGCCTCGCGGTTCTGGCCGAAAAAAGCTCACTCGGATTCTTCGACCTCAATTTCAAGGACAGCCATATTTATTATTCAGTCGGCTGGAAGAAAATCCTCGGGTTCACCGAGCAAGAGCTGGCCAACACGTATGACACGTGGCTCAAGCTGCTCCATCCCGACGATTCCGCCGCCGCGCCCGATCAGGCCGCAAAAAAAGCCTCCGCCGGCACCCGCCCCTTCTCGCTCGAATTCCGCATGCAGCACCGCCGCGGCCATTATCTTTGGATCCAAAGCTGCGGCGTGCAAATCTTCGGCGCCGGTGGTGCGCTCGAACGCGTGGCCGGAATTCACCTCGACATCACGGAACGCAAGGAGCAGGAGGAGGCCGCGCTCGCCAGCGAGGAACGCCTGCAAGGCCTCGCCCACGAAGGCCCGCTCGGTGCGTTCGACCTCGATTTCGCGCAAAAACGTTTCTGGCTCTCGCCGGCGTGGCAACAGCTTCTCGGTTACGCCAAGGATGAAATTGCGGACGCCGAGGAAGCATTCCGCAAAGCACTGCCGCCGGCCGAAGTCGTGAACGGCCTTGAAACCTTCTTTGTGGCACGCCACCCGGGTGAAACGACCTACCTCGAACCCGGCCGCCTGCGCCACAGGGACGGCAGCTTCATTTCCGTGCTGCTCGGCGCCCACCGCCAGTTTTCCAGCAAAGGCGAACTGCTTCGCGTCATCGGCTTTCACCTCACACGGCCGGCGACGGCTCCCGCTCCCGCCGCCGGCGAGGTCCCGCTTTCTTCCACGCTCCTCACCGAGGCTCTCTCCGCACTCGCTGAGGCCGTGATCGTCACCAACGCCGAAGGGGGGATTTTATCCCTCAATGCCAAGGCGGGACAACTCATCGGCTGTTCCGCCGAAGACGCCCTCGGGCAGCCGGTGGGAAAAATTTTCCAGCTTGTCCGTCGCGACCTCGCCACCGCCGAGGACGCCTTCGATTATGTGCTGGCCGCCACCGAGCCGCTCGGCCTCACCGCCGAACATGCCCTCGTCACCGCCACCGGCGCCGAACCCATGCCCGTCGTCTGGGTTGCCCGCCAGTCCTTCGATGCCTCCGGCCACCTCCGCGGCTATATCTTCGTTTTCCGCAATCCTGACGAACTCACGCTCAGCCCGGACGAGCTCATCAAGACCAACCGCTTCGAGTCCCTTGGCCTGCTCGCCAGCGGCATCGCGCACGATTTCAACAATCTTCTCACCACCATCCTCGGCGGCGTTTCCCTGGCCAAGGATACCCGGGAATATTCTGCGCTCGCCGACAGCGAAAATGCCTGCCTGGCCGCCAAGTCCCTCACCAAGCAGCTTCTGCTTTTCGCCAAAGGCGGCACCAATGCCAAGAACGTCGTCGCGCCCGCCGACATTCTCCACGAGGCCGCGCGCATCGCCGCCGCCGGCTCCAATGTGTCGGTCTCCATCAACGCGCCGCCCAACGCCGCGCCGGTGCTCGTGAACCGTTCGCAGATCCTGCAGGTTTTCCAAAATCTCATCGTCAATGCCGTGCAGGCCATGCACGGGGAGGCCGGCGGAAAAATCCAGCTGCGCGCCTCCAATATTAACATCGCCGACCACCAGATCCCGCCGCTGCCGGCCGGCCCTTACGTCGAGTTTGAAGTCCGCGACAACGGCGCCGGCATCGCGCCCGAGAACCTCCAGAAAATCTTCGATCCCTTCTTCACGACGAAAAAGCACGGCACCGGCCTCGGCCTTTCCACCGTGCTCTCCATCGTGCAGCAGCACGGCGGCCAGATCGGCGTCGATTCCACCATCGGCGAAGGCACGGTCTTCACGATTTTCCTCCCGCCCGCCGCCAGCGCACCCGAGGTCGAGGCCCGCCACGCGCCCACCCTTCGCTTCGGCACCGGCCGCGTCCTCTACATGGACGACGATCCGAAAATCTGCGAGCTCACCGGGAGCATGCTCACCAGCCTCGAATACAAATTCGACGTCGCGCACAACGGCGATGAGGCCATCGCGTTCTACCGCCGCTACCTCAACGTCGGCCGCCCCTATGACGCTGTCATCCTCGACCTCACCGTCATCGGCGGCATGGGCGGCGAGGAAACGTTCAAGCAGCTTCGCGAACTCGATCCCGACGTGCGCGCCATCGTCGCCAGCGGCTACGATAATGACGACATGGCAAAACGCTTTATCAACATGGGATTCTGCGGGTACCTCACCAAGCCCTACCGCGTCACCGACCTCGGCAAGATTTTAAAAACCGTGCTCGGGTAAGGCGGATCTTTGGTCTTTGGGCCAACGGGCCCATGACGCCCGGCTGGAAAATTATTTCTGCTCGAGCAGTTGCTTGGCGCGCACCACCGCCGCAGCCAGGTCCGCCACGACATTGTCGGGACCCACGCGCTCCAAAAAGCCGGTTTTTTCCATCAGGGCATACGGCTGCGTGTGCGACCCGCTCAGCACGAGTTGCCGGCCGTGGCGGTGGAGTTTTTCATGCAGAGTTTCCAGCGCGTTGAGCGCGGTGCCGTCGAGCGCCGTTAGAGCCCCCATGTGCAGGATCACAACGCGTGTATCGGCGTTGGCCCGGCGCATGACGGTGTCGAGCTTGTCCGCCGCACCAAACATCAGCGCGCCAAACACACGGTAAACGAGCACGCCGGACGGGAGGTTTTCGACGCGTTCGTGGCCCTGACCGGGCCCATTGTCCTCGTCGTGCGCCGATATCTGGGTCGTGTCGGCCACGCGTTTGACGAAGAGAAACGCCGCCAGCACCATGCCGATCTCGACGGCGACCGACAGGTCGAAAATAACCGTGAGCACAAAGGTCACCAGGAAGACCACCGCGTCGCTCTTGGCCTGCCGGCGCAGCAAAAGAAACTCATCCCACTCGCCCATCTGGAGCGAGACGACGATCAGCACCGCACCGAGCACGGTGAGCGGGATGAACTTCGCCAGCGGTGCGGCCAGCAGCACGATGGCCAGTAACGTCAGCGCGTGCACCATGCCGGCAATGGGCGTCCTGGCGCCATTGCGGACGTTCACCGCCGTGCGCGCGAGCACGCCTGTGACCGGGATGCCGCCGAAAAACGGCACGACGAAATTGGCCACGCCCTGCGCCATCAGTTCCTGGTTCGAATCATGCCGGTCGTCGATCATGCCGTCGGCCACGACGGCTGAAAGCAGTGACTCGATGGAGCCGAGCAACGCAATGGTCACTGCGGGGCGAATCAAGACGTCGAGATGCCGCCAGTCGAACGAAAGCAGGTGAAACGCCGGCCAGCCGTGGGGGATGCCGTTTTCGCCAAACCGTTCGCCGATCGTCTCAACCGGCAGCTTGAGCAGCGCCACGACGAGCGTGCCCACGATGATCGCGACGATGGAACCCGGCACGCGCCGCGCCCAGGCTTTCGGCCAGAGCTTGATCAGCACAAACGCCCCCACCCCGACCGCGACGGTGAGCCAGCTCAAGGTCGGCAGCGCTTTGCCAAGTACCACGACCTTTTCCCAAAAAACCGCCGGCACTTTGTGATCGAGTTTTAATCCAAGAAAATCCTGGACCTGCGTCGAGATGATCGTAATCGCAATGCCGCAGGTAAACCCGGTCGTGATCGGATGCGGGACAAACTTGATGAGCGAGCCCAGCCGCGTTGCACCGAGAATAAAAAGTATCACGCCCGCCATCGCCGTGCACAGCAGCAGATTGGGCAGGCCGTATTGCGCAATGACCATGTAAACCAGCCCGACGAATGCTCCCGCCGGGCCGCCAATTTGCACCCGGGAACCGCCCAGCGCCGATACGATAAAGCCGCCGACGATCGCCGTGAAAATACCCGCGCCCGGCGTCGCGCCCGCCGCAATGCCGAAGCCGATGGCCAGCGGCAGTGCCACGATGCCGACCGTGAGCCCGGCGAGAAGATCGACCATGAAACGTTCGCGCGAATAACCGCGCAAACACTCGAGCAGTTTCGGCCGAAACGAAAAAATCCGGGTGGAGGGTGGCGGTGCAACAGGCGGATTCATGTTCATAGGGAAGGACAAATCCATCCTGACGATTCTGCGCGACGCAGGCAAATCAACGACTGGCCTTAAAAGACGGCCTAACTGATCCTATAAGTGACAGGCCGGACCCCTTGCCAGCCATCCCGAAGTGAAAAACGGCGCCGCATCCATCGTACCCGTCGATCTCTACATCCCCGGCTGGCCCCCGCATCCGCGACCATCCTTGACGGTCTGCTGAGGATTTTGGAACGGCTGGAAAAAACGCGTTAGACAGGGTCAGAGGCAATCCCGATAACGTCAAACATCAGAAAGCAGGGATTGACCCTTTCGAACATGCCATGTCCGGCCAATCCCGCTTTTCTGCTCAACCCGTTTGGTTTTTGGCCGCTGGGCCAGCAGCCAGGGGACACTTATGCGGCCTTCGTTCAGTGCCCGCAAAAGCAGATTCATCGACCGCGAGGGTCGTTCGCGGCCGGTTTCCCAGCGGGTCCAGGTTTTTTCGCCGATCTGGAGGAGCGCGCAGAGTTCTTTCTGCGTGCAACGAAGGCGCGCGCGGAGCAACTTGAGCTCTTCCCGGCTTATTAATCCCATGTGCCGCGCCTTGATGTCATCGAGTATCTGCAGTGCTTTTTCAGCCAGATAAATTTCTCCTGTCTTTGGATCGCGGAAGGCAGGAACCTTGACCTTGATGATTTCCGCCACGCCGCGGCCATGCGCGGTCGGAATCTTGACCTGCTCTTCGGTCTCGATCGTTTCCCAATGCTGTCCGGTATCATTCATAAGTTTTCTCCTTTCAAGGGCCGATGCGCAGAATAAATGATGATAACCTTGCCGCTGGGCAGCAGGTTGACTTTGCCGTAGAGCGGACGGCCGTCGTGCTCGAAGATAAATTCATAAACGATGCCGGGTTCGTCCATGGTGGTGACAGGTTGGCCGGTCAGTTTGGGATTCCGCAAAGCTTTCAAAAATGCATCGACAATTTCATAATGGAATGCCCCGGGAAAGAGCGACTGCCAGTCGCGCAGAGCGCGCTGGCGAATGATAATACTCGTCATCGAGTGCGAAGACAAAGTTCGGCACACCGCGTGCCGCCAATCGGCTGGAATGGGCGAAGCCATGGAACGTCTTCACCCCGCAAAGGTATCAATTGATACCTTTGCGTCAATCTTCATTTTCATTCCTTATTACCTATCAGCGGTTACTGAATTAAGCTCACCACCAATCGATAACCGTCCCGCCACTCGAATAATAGTAAGGGCTGACCAGCCAATCTCTCCCCAGTTCGCGCACAACTTTGAAGTCTTTCACGACGAAGCGCTTGTTTTCCTCAATGTCTAAAAGCTTGGCCGATAGTTTGGGAACCCCGACAAAAGGATACATCTCCTTCAATACTTTTCCCTTGTCAGACTCAGGGATGATGTATTCCTCCGATTTAATGGCCGGGTTGCCCGGGTGTTTTCTGGGAACGGTCGGATAAGGCAGCCGTGGTTGTTCCTGCAACGCCGAAGCAATGGTACGTTTGTTTTTCATCCTCCCATTGTAGCGCGAAATTTTGCCCGACTTTGGTTTAAAACCGAATTTTCCGCCACGGACGCACCTCCCACTCATGCCTCTTTTTTCGGCCTGTCATCTAAAAATTCCTCTTATCCGCGTATATCCGTGGTCAATTCCGGGCTTGAGGTCTGTTTTTTCCACGGATTGCGCGGATGAGCACGGATTTTACCCCGGCGTCACGAGGCGGCGTGAGCGCCGTCCCCGCAGATACACGGCAAAGTCGGCCTGGTCCACGGTGACGATGGGCAGTCGCGGCGCAGCATCGCTCAGGGCCATCAAACAGGCATCGGCAAAGTCAACGGGGCGTCCGTGGTAACGCGCGGCTTCGGCCTGGACCGCCGCCAGTTGCTCGGGGAGCAGATGTTGGGACATCAACCCTCCGCCCTCCAGCATGGCTAATATTTTCAAGGACTCAGCCGGGGCGATCTGGCCGAGCAGATGGTAGGTTTCGGAGATGCAGGCTTCGCAGGTCAGCCAAGGGCCGCGCAGGCCTTTCGCGATGGCGACGGCCCAGGCATGGCAGGCGTCTCTGCGGTCCACGAGCGCGACCAGGAAGCCGGTGTCAACGAGGGCGCGAGCGTCCATAGCCGGCAAAGTAGGCTTTGTTGGTCGAGAGGTCGCCGGGACCGCTGGCACTGCCCATGACGCCTTTCAGCGCCTCCGTCATGTCGATGCCGGCGTCTTCGCCCAGACCGCGCTCCAGGGCCTCGCGCATGACGGCGGAGACCGTGCGCTTCGTCGCCCGGGCATCGCGCTGAATGCGGGCGGCAAGGCTTTCCGGGATCTTGAGGGTTTTGACGACCATGAACCGGTAATACCATCGGGTAATACATTTCGTCAAGTCCATGCCAGCTTTTGCCATGCCGAAGTATAGCAGCATCTCCGGCCCGTCCTGAAAATTTAGCCACAAAGGGTCACAAAGATTATAAAAAAACAGGCCATTCTTGTGCTCTTTGTGATCTCTTGTGGCTACACAAGGCAGGGCGTTTTCAGCCCTTCAGTTTTTCAGCCTTCCAGCCCTTGGCCTCAGCCGCGCCAGGTCAGCGCGTGGCAGAGCGCCACGCCGGCGGCATCGGCTTCGTCAGTGGCGAGCGTGCGGCCGTGGCCGAGCATCGCCATCACGGTGCGCGCCATCTGCTCCTTGCTCGCGCGTCCCGCGCCCACCACCGCCTGCTTCACGCGCAGCGGCGCATATTCGAACACCGGCAGCTCGCGCAGCGCCGCCGCCGCGATCGCCGCACCGCGCGCCGCACCCAGGATCTGCGCCGTCTGGAAATTCTGCACGAAGATCGTCTGCTCCAGCGCCACGTGTCGCACCGCGGCCCCGTCGAGGAAGTCTGCCACCAGGCGGTTAATCTCGCCGAGCGCATAAGCCATCGGATGTTTCGCCGCCACTTTCAGCGTCTGGCAGCGCAACAGCACCGGCTGGCGGCCCGGCATAAATTCAATCAGGGCCAGCCCGGTGCCGCGCAGCGATGGATCGATGCCGAGCACCTGCCCCCAAAACGGCGTGCGCTTCAGCGTGAGCGCACCCGGCCCGGCCGACGCGTCGGCGGCTGGCCGCGCCCGGCCCTCGATCTTTGCCTTCCACATTTGCCTGACATTCATTCGCGCCATGATTTTGAAATGATGAGCTGGAAGCGGAATTTTACCGCGGATTACACGGATAAAACACGGATGTCAGAACCCTGTCGAAATATAAGTGCGCAGATGGAAGTGTGCGCCTCTACAGCCCGTCCCGTTCAGGGTCCCTAAACTTATCTGCGTAATCCGCGGAAAAACTACTTCAAAAGAATCAGCATCAATCCCCCGGCGGCGCTCAGCCAGAGCGCGATGCCTTCGAAAAGCTTCTGGTCAATTTTAATCAGGATTTTCCGGCCGATGAAGGCTCCCGCGAAAACCGCCGGTGCGAGAAGCAGGTTCATTTTAAAACTCGCCGAATTGATCAGCCCGAGATGCACCATGAAGGGCACCTTGATCATAAAATTGAGCACAAAGTAATACACCGCGCCGGTGCCGACGAATTCCATCTTGGGCAGTCGCATTGCCAGCAGGTAAATGACCATGAGCGGCCCGGAGGCATTGGCCACAAGGGTGGTAAATCCCGCCAGTACGCCGATGAGCGGCACCAGCCACCAGCCATACTCCCGTTCTTCCGCACCCGCGCGCCCGCGACGCACCAGATAAAGCACAAACAAGCCGAGGATGATCGCGCCGATCAGCAC
>Ga0210392_10000157_pt1 | contig 55601 bp, 46 predicted proteins | sample IncBWC30OmetaG_FD_161057 | JGI IMG/M metagenome (GOLD analysis project Ga0210392, IMG submission 161057) | Forest soil microbial communities from Barre Woods Harvard Forest LTER site, Petersham, Massachusetts, United States - Inc-BW-C-30-O ... | reverse complement strand
GCCGCCGCCGGGGAAGACGAGGACCGCGGCGCCGGTGTTCTCGCCGTGAGGCGGGTAGACGGTGAGGGTGGGGACGGTGACGTTGGTGAGGCGGACGACGCGACGGCCGCTGATGAAGTTGTCGGTGGGCTTGGTGGTGTCGGTCTCGGGGTCGGTGGTTTGGGGCGGCTCGGGTGTGGCGTGGGGCCAGAGGGGGAGGGTGAGGGGGGTGGTCTGGGAGTGGGCGGCGGGGAGGAACAGCGCGGCGGAGAGGAGCGTGAGGGTGGCGAGGGTCCTACGCGGACGGCGAGGGGATGCGCATGATGGCAAAGGCTTGGAGCGGTTGGCTGGGAGTGCGAGGGTTGCAGAGCCGAGAGCGGGGGAGAAGCTTTTCATGGGCACCATACTATGCCGAGACCTGCGTGGAGGGCGAGGGGTTGCGCGTGGGTGGCGCTTGTAGGTATGGGTGGCAGCGAGGAAGGCAATTCAGTCGTTTCGCCTGCGGCTTCACTCCGGCCTGCGGCAGCGAGGTTGCGTCTTCGACGCTGGCGGTTGATTGGCCCGGCTGAAGCCGTGCCCTTCTGGGTCCTGCGCGGACGGCGGGAGCAAGGAAAGGGGGCGGGTTGGTACACTGGAGGGATACAGATGGCGTCTTATGAGCATGAGGTTGAGGGCGCACAGGTTTCGAGCATGAGCGAATATTTACGTAAGATCAAGTCGCCCGGGGATGTGAAGAAGCTCGGCCTTGTGGAGCTGGAGCGGCTGGCGGAGGAGATCCGCGAACGGCTGATTGTGGGGGTGGCCAAGACGGGCGGGCATATCGGGCCGAACCTTGGCGTGGTGGAACTTACGATCGCGATGCATTACGTGTTCGACACGCCGCGGGATAGTTTTGTGTTCGATGTGAGCCACCAGAGCTATGTGCACAAACTGTTGACGGGGCGGGAGAGCCAGTTTGAGACGATTCGGCAGCCAGGGGGGCTGAATGGGTTCATGCTGCGGACGGAGAGCGAGCATGACTCGTTTGGCGCGGGGCACGCGGGGACGGCGCTGAGTGCGGCGCTGGGGATGGCGGTGGCTCGGGACATGAGCGGCGGGGATGAGCATATTGTGGCGCTGGCGGGGGATGCGGCGTTTACCAATGGGATCAGCTACGAGGCGCTGAATAATATGGCGTCGACTAAGCGGATGATCATTGTGCTCAATGATAACGAGTGGTCAATTGATAAGAATGTTGGCGCGATTGCGGAGTACTTCCACAAGATTGCGACCAACCCGACGTATGTGAGCATGCATGACCGGGCGGCGGCGCTGGTGGAGAAGTTTGGCGGCAAGGCGGCTCGGCATATTGCGCGCAAGGCGGAAGAGGCAGCCAAGGGGATCGTGGGGCGGGGCATGATCTTTGAGGAGTTTGGGCTGAATTATTTTGGGCCGGTGGACGGGCATAACCTGCCGATGCTGATTGAGACGTTTAAATTTTTGAAGAAGCAGAAGCGGCCGGTGGTGTTGCATGCGTTGACGCAGAAGGGCAAGGGATTTGCGCCGGCGATGGAGCAGCAGAAGAAGTTTCATGGGCTGGGGTCGTTCGATCCTGAGACCGGAGCGACGAAGGCGGCGGCGCAGAAGACGTACTCGGAGGTGTTTGCGGAGAGTTTGACGAAGCTCGCGAATGAGAACGAGAAGGTGGTGGCGATTACCGCGGCGATGCCGAATGGGACGGCGCTGGATCTGTTTCGGCCACACCATCCGAAGCGGTACTTCGATGTGGGGATTGCCGAGGAGCATGCGGTGTTGTTTGCCGCGGGGATGGCGACGAAGGGGTATCGGCCATTCTGCGCGATCTACTCTACATTTTTGCAGCGGGCGTTTGACCAGGTGGTGCATGATGTCGCGCTGCAGAATCTTCCGGTGGTGTTCTGCATGGATCGCGGCGGGCTGAGTGGCGATGATGGGCCGACGCATCATGGGCTGTTCGACATCAGCTATCTGCGCGGGGTTCCGAACTTGATCCACATGGATCCGATGGATGAGGACGAGCTGCAGGACATGATGTTCACGGCGCTGGAGCATGAGGGGCCTAGCGCGATTCGGTATCCGCGTGGGACGGGGCCGGGGGCGGAGGTGAAGGCGGTTCCGGTGGCGCTGGAGATTGGCAAGGCTGAGGTGCTGCGGGATGGGCGGGATGTCGCGATCTTTGCGCTGGGGAATATGGTGGCCGAGGCGGAACGGCTGGCGAAGATGCTGGAGGCTGAGGGGCATAGTGTGGCGGTAATCAATGCGCGGTTCGCGAAGCCGATCGATGCAGAGTGTGTTGCACGCTATGGTGCGCGGTGCGAGTTGCTGGTGACGATGGAGGACCATGTGCTGGCGGGCGGGTTTGGGTCAGCCGTGCTGGAGTGCTTGAATGCGCATTCGGTGGAGGTGCCGGTGGTGCGGGTGGGGTGGCCGGATGCGTTCATTGAGCATGGGAAGGTAGAGGCGCTGCGCGCCAAGCATGGGCTGACGGCAGAGGCGGCGATGGAGCGGGCGCGGCCGCTGCTGAAGCGAGTGGTTGCGGTGTAGGTCCTGCGGTCCTGCGCGGACGGCGGGGGGTGGGATTGGTAGCGAGCGCAGAAGCAGATTCCCAGAGGGAACGACAGAAAGAAAGCAAGAGCAAAAGCGAAGGAGAAGGTCTGGCGCGGAGGGGTCCTGGGGGTGGCCTTGTTGGATTCAGGCGCTGGGCCGATGAAGTATGCAGCAATGGTTCGCTTGCATTGACAAAGGCGCGGGGCCACCGTCAACTGTAGCGAGAGTATGGGCAAACAAAGGGAGTTGCGGGGGCGAATGCACGAGAGAGGCGATCAATCCCGGATCAGGGTGGCGCTGGCGCGGGTTGGCCACGAGCGCGGGCTGCTGCTGGTCGGATTGTTCAAGCTGAGCAAAGCGATCTTCTTTACCGCGGTGGGAGCGGGCGCGCTGGACCTGATGAACAAGAACATCAGCGACGTGGTGATGCATATCATTGACGCGCTGCGGATTGATCCTGAGAGACACTTTGTTGGGATATTGATGGAGCATGTGGGGCTGATCCAGCCGCAAACGTTGCGCAGGGCGGGGATTCTGTCGTTCCTGTATGCGATGGTGTGCGTGGTGGAAGGGACGGGGCTGATCCTGGAGAAGCGCTGGGCGGAATACTTCACGGTGATCCTGACGGCCATGGGGTTGCCGTGGGAGAGTTACGAGCTGGTGGAGAGGTATTCGCCGTACAAGGTGGGGCTGCTGGTGATCAACCTGGGGGTGCTGCTGTACCTGGTGTGGATTTTGAAGAAGCGGCGGGCAGATGGCGGCGAGCTCTATGGTGGGGAAGGCGAGGGGTAGGGCCACTTTCGCTTTTGTTTCGCTTACAACAAGCGGAATGGGCTGGCAAGTACCGAGGCGGGGGCGAATCATTTGAGATAACACAATATGTAGGGGTGGGGATCTCAAGAAATACTAGATAGTGGATTTTCCACATTTCCTTAGGAAAACCGGGGACGCATCCCTGAGATTTCACTTGCTATCCAGCGTCTTACACTACATTCTTAGTGGAACGAAGTGGAGCAAAGTGGTCCAAAAAGCTCAACTCAAGCCAACTCTGTGTTGATAGTACGGCAACTCAGAGCCAGACATGAGTCTTCGTGCAGGTACCTTCGGGATTTTGGTTCGGATTTTGGAATGAGGTTTTGGAATGTTTCGCGGCAATCACCCAGCACGCGTTGATGAGAAGGGCCGGTTGAAGATCCCGGCTGACTTCAAGCGCCGTGTGGATGAGCTGTATGGGCCGCAGTTTTTTATTACGAGCAAGGACGGGAAGCGGGCTGAGCTGTACCCGATGAAGGAATGGGAGCGGATTGAAGATGCGCTGGCGAAGGCACCTTCGAGCTCTGCGAAGAAGAAGTTTCTGGATGTAACGAACTATTACGGCCAGGTTGTGGAGATGGATGCGCAGGGAAGGTTGTTGATTCCGCAGTTGCTGCGCGAGGCCGCGACCCTGGCAAGCGATGTAGCGGTGCTGGGAATGCAGACGTACCTGGCGGTTGCCGACGATAAGAAGCACAAGGCTTCGCTGGAAGAGAATCCGCTGACAGACGCAGATATGGACGCGTTGGGAGCGGCAGGAATTTAGTTTTGAAGCCCCTGAGTGGGGCGCATGAGGCGGATGGAATGGTTGAACCGCAACATGTACCGGTTCTTTTGGAAGAGAGTTTGAACTTTCTGAATGTGCGCGCGGGCGGCGTGGTGGTTGATGCGACGCTCGGGTTTGGCGGCCACTCTTTGGCAATAGCAAAGAGGCTTGGAGGGTCGGGCAGGTTGATCTGTTTCGATCGCGATGAGCAGGCGATGGAGTTGGCAAAGGCGCGGCTGGCGGGATTGGCTGAGGAGCTGGGAGGCGAGATGCCCACGGTTGAATTCGTGGGGCGGCCGTTCTCAGAGATTGCCGAAGTGATCTCGCCGGGCACGCTGGATGGATTGCTTGCAGACTTTGGTGTGAGCAGCATGCAGCTGGATGAAGCGCACAGAGGATTTAGTTTCCGGTCGGAAGGCCCTTTAGACATGCGGATGGATACGCGCAAAGGGCTGACGGCCGAACAAGTGGTAAATCAGGCGGACGAAGAAGATCTCGCGAACCTGATTTACGAATTCGGAGAGGAAAGGAGGTCGCGGAGAATCGCCAGAGCTATTGTGCGGGCGCGGCCGTTATCGACGACAGCAGAACTTGCTCGAGTGATAACGGCCGTTGCCCCGCCAATAAAAGGTGACCATCTCCATCCGGCGACCAAGACTTTCCAGGCACTTCGAATTCGCGTGAATGATGAGCTGGGCGAGATTCAAACGCTGCTGAAAAGCGCGGGATCTCTGCTGAAGCCGGGCGGGCGAGTAGTGATGATTAGTTTTCATTCGCTGGAGGACCGGCTGGTGAAAGACAGTTTTCGCGAGAGCGCGAGGCTGGGCGAGCTGGAGATATTGACGAAGAAGCCGGTGACGGCGAGTGAGCAAGAGGCGCTGAGAAATCCAAGGTCTCGAAGTGCAAAGCTCAGGGCTGGCGCGCGAAGTGTAGAGCTGCGGAAAGGTTCGCAGCGTGAGATGAGAAAGACCAAAAAGTTTTAGAGATCGGGCCGGGGTTGTCCTGCCGTGCTTTCAGGCGAAAGACAACCAACGTACGAAAAATTCCCTTCCCCCTCACAGCAACCCCGGCCCGGGTTGCACTCGTTAAGGCGAGTCGGTGGAAGAGAAAAAGTTTGAGAACGAGATAGACGAACAGGCGGAGGATGCGCGATGGCGACGATGGCAATAGGCGGAAGAGAGATGGCGGAGATGCAGGCGAGGCCGAGCGTGCGCCGTGGGGCGAGCGTGGCGGAGCGGAACCGCGAGATGTTCGAGCAGCAGCGGGCGCGGCGGCGCGGTCCGACGCCTGAGATGTTTTTCGCCAAGCACATCGACAACAGCCGGATTGTGAAGGCGGATGATCCCGAGCGGCGCAAGGAGATGCGCAGCTTCACGATCGCGATGACGATGTTTTTTCTGCTGACGATGGTGTATGTGTGGCAGCATTTTTCGGCGATTGAAGTGGGCTACCGGGTAGAGGCGCAGAAGACGCAGGTGGAGCAGTTGCAGGAGAAGAATCGGCAACTGGAGCTGAGCGAGGCGCAGCTGAGCGATCCGAACCGGATTGACAAGATCGCGAAGCGGCTGGGGCTGGACACACCGCAGCCGGGGCAGGTAGTGCGGCCGGACGGGATGAGCGGGACGACGGCGGTGATGGCGCAGGCGCGGATTCCAGGGCTAACCGAAAAGCTGACGGGCAACTAGGCGGCCGCGATGGCTATCGGGCGTCGCGGAGAGTTTGAGATGGGAACAGGAAATCCAGGATGAATGAGACGTCGCGTCAGAAGCTTACCGCACCGATACGCCGGGTGCGGTTTGTCTATGTCGCGATGTTTTTCTGCTTCTGGGCGGGCGCGATTGCGGTGCGGTTGACGTGGCTGCAGGTGGTGCAGCACGGCACGTGGATGGAGCGCGCCAGGCAGCAGCAGCAGCGGACGTTTGAGGTGGCGCCGCATCGGGGCGTGCTGTACGACCGCAACATGAAAGCGCTGGCGATGACGGTGCTGGTGGACAGCATCTATGCGGTGCCGAGCGAGCTGGGGGAGAATCGCGCGGACGATGCGGCGCTGCTGGCCAGGATCGTGCATGCCGATCCGCTGGACGGGTTTACGCGGGAGAAGGAGATCGATGCGCGGTTCAACGCGTCGAAGCACTTTGCGTGGGTGGCGCGCAAGGTGACTCCAGAGATTGCGGCGAGGGTGCAGCAGCTTAATCTCAAGGGAATTTATCTGCAGAAGGAGTTCAAGCGGTTCTATCCAAATGGAGATTTGAGCTCGCATGTGCTGGGGTATGTGGGCACGGATGACAACGGGCTGGGTGGGTTGGAGGCGAAGTTCGACGATGAGTTGCATGGAGAGCCGGGGCACGAGCTGACGGCGATCGACGCGAAGCGGCATGTGCTCGGTTCCGATGAGAGCGATCCGATTCCGGGAGAGAACCTGGAGCTGACGATCGACTCGAATATTCAGTACATGGCCGAGCAGGCGCTGGATAAGCAGATGGCGAAGGTGAAGGCATCGCATGGGACGATCGTGGTGCAGGACCCGAATACGGGGCAGATCCTGGCGCTGGCGGTGAGTCCGCGATTCAATCCGAATGATGCGCTGCATGTGGATCCGCAGGACCTGACCGATCTGGCAGTGAGCGATGTGTATGAGCCGGGGTCGACGTTCAAGCTGGTGACGTACGCGGCGGCGATTGATGCGGCAGGCGTAAGGCCGACGGACATGGTGGACTGCCAGTTTGGTGCGATGACGATGTTTGGGCGCACGCTGCACGATGACAAGAGCGATCGGTTTGGAGTGGTGACGGTGAAGTATGCGCTGGAGCACTCGAGCGACGTGGGCGCGGCGAAGATGGCGCTGAAGCTGGGGCCGGAGAAGTTCTACAAGTACATGCGGGGATTCGGGTTTGGCGACCGCAGCGGAGTGGAGCTGCCGAGCGAGACGCGCGGGTTGCTGGCGCCACCGCGGAAGTGGGGATCGACGAGCATCTTGTCGATGGCGATTGGGCAGGAGGTGGCGGTAACGCCGGTGCAGCTGGTGACGATGGTGTCGGCGATTGCGAATGGGGGCGTGTATGTGCCGCCGCATATCTTGTTGCAGTCGAGTGACGCGCTGAAGAGTGAGCAGCACCTTGGGGCGAGCCCGTTTCATCCCGCGGATGGATTGCCGGCGACGTTGCCGGATGGAGCGCGTCGCGTGATCAGCGAGGCGACGGCGGAGCAGATGCGCGAGATGATGGCGGGCGTGGTGAGCGAGGGCACGGGCAAGGCGGCGCAGTTGAACGGCTTCAGCTCGGCGGGAAAGACGGGCACGGCGCAGAAGGTTGACCCAGTAACGCACACGTATTCGCATACAAAAGTTGTGGCGAGCTTTGCGGGATTTGCGCCGGTGAATCATCCGGCGATTTCGGTCACGGTGGTGATCGATCAGCCGACGGTGGGCATCCTGTATGGCGCGGAGGTGAGTGCACCGGTGTTTCGCGAGGTGGCGCAGGAGGTGCTGGAGTACCTGGGCGTTGCGCATGACCAGGCGCTGAAGACGCCGCAGCAGTTGAAGGAAGCGCAGAACACGGTTGAGCCGGATGATGTTCCGGACCAGCATATCGGGGACCTGAGCGCGGTGTACGACGAGGTGAACAGTTTGCCGGCGGATGATCCGCTGCGGCAGCCGCAGAACGCTGCGGCGATGGCGCAGAATCGCAACGCGGATGAGGCGTTTGAGGAGGCAGCGAAGGACAAACCGAAGCCGGCCGGGCTGGAGGCGCTGCCGGACAAGGTGCTGGATGCGATCCATAAGCGCGGCGGTGCGTCGGTGGTTGCGCCTGTTGAGGCTGCGAGTAATGAGAACGTGCCGGCGCCGGTAATTCGGCCGCAGGTGCAGGTGCGGGACAATGGGGCGGTGGTAGTGGATCCGGGAAAACGGGTGGCGGTGCCGGACTTTCATGGCAACGACCTGCGCATGGTGGTGGAGCGTGCGGGAGGTCTGCGGCTGAGAGTGCGGACGCTGGGCAGCGGGCTGGCGATGGACCAGGCGCCGCTGGCGGGGTCGATGGTGCCGCTGGGGACCGAGATCGTGGTGCGGTTTACGCGGTAAGAGCAGGGGATAGAGTGTAGCGGGTAGAGGATAGAGAAGGCTCTTGCGGGCTTAGGATTGAGCTATGCAATGGAGTGAAACGATCGCGGCGGTGAGCGTGGTGGAGACTGCCGGGCGCAAGGATGTGGAGGTGCGCGGGGTGCAGTATGACTCGCGCAAGGTGAGCGCGGGCGATGTGTTTGTGGCGATGCGCGGTGGGACTTCGGATGGGAACAATTTTATTGATGCGGCGATTCGCAAGGGCGCGAGCGCGGTGGTGACGGATTCGCTGGAGAGGTTTGTGGATTTGCGCGCGCAGCAGCCGGAGTTGGCGCTGGCGCTGGTGGATCGCGACGCGAACGGTGGACGGAGGGCGCTGGCGGAGATTAGCTCGGCGGTGTTTGGAGCTCCTGAGAAGGTGCTGAAAGTTAGCGCGGTGACGGGGACGAACGGGAAGACGACTACGGCATTTTTGCTGGAGCAGATGCTGCGGAGTGTGGGACGGAAATGCGTGTTGCTGGGGACGATTGAGACGCATGTGGGCGATGTGGTGCGGGCGAGTGAGCATACGACTCCGGAGAGCAGGGATGTGCTGGCGGTGTTTGCCGAGGGTGTGCGGGCGGGGTGTACGGAGGTGGTGATGGAGATGTCGAGCCACGCGTTGGAGCAGGAGCGGGTGTGGGGGATTCCGGTGGACGTGGCGATGTTTACGAATCTGACGCAGGATCATTTGGATTATCACGGGACGATGGAGAAGTACGCGGCGGCGAAGGCGCGTTTGTTTGAGGGCGTGGGGGCCGGGGCGCCGCGGGTGGCCGTGATTAATGCGGAGGATGCAGCTGCGGAGCAGATGATCGCGGCGGCTTCTGCTTGCGAGGACATAATGACCTATCAAGTCGGAATGCCGTTCTCCCTCGCTCCGCGCGAGCAATGGGCAGCAGACGAGTTCATGGAGGCGGTAAACGGTACCGAGTTTGTATTACGCTCCACCTTGGCAGAAGCGGACGGGCAGCGGATCAGGACGCCACTGGTGGGTCGTGTCAATACTCTCAACCTACTCGCAGCGATGGCCGCCGCAAGAGCCCGTGGACTGACGATGGAACAGGTCATACAGGCGGCGAAAACGCTCCACCCAGCGCCAGGACGGTTCCAGGTAGTGTCGGCCTCGGATGAGGTAGGTTTCATGGTCGTTGTCGATTATGCGCACACGGAAGATGCGCTGGAGAACTTGCTTCAAATCGCGGCCTATGAAGTAGAACGCATGAATCTTGGTCAGGGGCGGGTGATTACGATGTTTGGGTGTGGTGGGGATCGGGATCGGGGGAAGCGTCCGAAGATGGGGCGGGTGGCTGGCGAGGGTAGTGATTTGGTGGTGGTCACTAGCGATAATCCTAGGAGTGAGGATCCGATGGCGATTGTTGAGGAGATTCTGGTGGGGGTGCGGGAGACTCGTGTGGAGTGCTTGGTGGAGGTGGATCGGCGGGCTGCGATTGGGGTGGCGATTCGTGCGGCTCGGGTTGGGGATATTGTTTTGCTGGCGGGGAAGGGGCATGAGAAGACGCAGACGTTTGCCGGTGGGGTGGTGCACTTCGATGATGTGGAAGAGGCGGGGAGGGCGTTGCGGGAGATGGTGAAAGCAGATTCCCAGAGGGAATGACAGAAAGAACGGCAAGGGCAACGGCAACCGCAACGGCAACGGCAAGAGCCACAACAAGAGCAACAGCAAAAGCCAATACGGGGATCCTTCACTTCGTTCAGGATGACGGCGTACAACTGGCAACGGCAACGGCAACAGCAACAGCAACCGCAAGAGCCACAACAAGAGCAACAGCAAGAGCCAATACGGGGGTCCTTCACTTCGTTCAGGATGACGGCGTACAACTGGCAACAGCAACAGCAACAGCAAGAGCCAATACGGGGGTCCTTCACTTCGTTCAGGATGACGGCGTACAACTGGCAACAGCAACAGCAAGGGCAACAGCAGATCCCTACGGGATGACAACCAAAAGGGCAACCGCAAAGGCAAGGGCTCAGAATCAAAGTTTGAGGGTGGGAGAGGTGAAGCTGTGAAGTTGACGCTGGGACAGATCGCGGATTGGATTCATGCGGAGGGGGAGTTTGATACTGGCGCGGAGGCGGTGGGGTACTCGATTGACTCGCGGACGGTGGGGGCGGGGGATTTGTTTTTTGCGGTGCGGGGGGAGCGCCTGGATGGGCATGATTTTGTTGAGACGGCGTTGGCGGATGGGGCGGTGGCTGCTGTCGTGAGCATGCGGTGGTTGAAGCCGGCGCTGGTGGAGGAGGCGCGGCTGCTGCGGGTTCCGGAGAGCGAGTCGGATTGCGTGCTGCATGCGATGCAGGTGTTGGCGCATGCGGTGCGGAGGGCCTGGGGTGGGCGCGTGATTGGGGTGACGGGGTCGGCGGGAAAGACGACGACGAAGGAATGTATTGCGGCGGTGCTGGCGACGAAGTTCAAGGTGCTGAAGACGGAAGGGAACTTCAATAATCATTTTGGGCTGCCGCTGACGTTGTTGCGGCTGGAGCCGGAGCACCAGGTGGCGGTGCTCGAGATGGGGATGAATCATGCTGGGGAGATTCGGGCGCTGGCGAAGATTGCGGAGCCGGACTGGGCGGTGGTGAGTAACGTCGCGGCGGTGCATTTGGAGTTCTTCGCGGATGGAATTGAAGGGATTGCGCGCGCGAAGTATGAGCTGGTGGAGGCTCTGCCGGCGGATGGAATTGCGTTTCTGAATGCGGATGATGAGCGGGTGCGGGAGTTTGGGAGAGGGATGGGCGAGCGCGCCGTGTTGTTTGGGACGAGTGAGAAGGCAGCGGTGCGGGCCGTGCAGATTGACGATCACGGGCTGAGGGGGACGGAGTTTGAGTTGGTGGCGGGAGGTCGTCCGATGCTGTGGCCGATGGTGCTGCACCTGCCGGGAAGGCACAACGTGATGAATGCGCTGGCGGGCTATGCGGTGGGAAGTTGGAGCGGTGTGGAGCAGTTCGATGCGGTTGGCGCGCTGGAACGGATGCGGCCGACGGAGAAGCGCGGCAACCTGCTGGAGTGGCAGGGGGCGGAGATTGTGAATGACACGTATAACTCCAATCCGGAGGCGTTGGCGGGGATGGTGGAGGCGTTGAAGAAGACGGAGGCGAAGCGGCGGATTGTGGTGGCGGGCGAGATGCTCGAGCTGGGGAAGGAGGGGGCTCGGCTGCATGAGGCTTGCGGAGAGGCGATGGTGGCCGTGGATGTGGTGGTGGGGGTGAGAGGGTTGGCGCGGGAGTTGGTTGCGGGGGCGCGGGCGGTGGGGGTGAGGGCGGAGTTTGTGGAGACGCCGAAGGCGGCGGGGGAGTGGCTGCGGGAGAATCTGCGGGAGGGGGACGTGGTGTTGCTGAAGGCGTCGCGCGGGGTGAAGCTCGAGCGGGCGCTGGAGGTCCTGCGCGAAGGGCGGGAGTCGTAAGCCGGCGGGGGAGCGTACAGAGGGAGGTTCCTGCTCGGGGTCCCGCGCGGGAATCACATAAAGAACACAAGGATGGGCGGTAAGATTAGCGGAGAAGTGCGGCTGCACGATTCGGTTCGACGACACAGGCGAGGCAAGATCCGTTGCTCTATTGGTTGCTCTATCAAAAGATGTTTCCGTACTTTCCGGTGTTCCGGATCTTCCGCTATGTGACGTTTCGCTGTGCGTTTGCGAGCATGACGGCGATGCTGATCGGGCTGCTGATTGGGCCGTTCGTGATTGAGCGGTTGCGGGAGTTTCAGATCGGGCAGTTCATTCGTGAGGATGGGCCGCAGAGCCATCTGAAGAAGGGCGGCACGCCGACGATGGGCGGGGTGCTGATCTGTATTTCGATCCTGGTGCCGACGCTGTTGTGGGCGAACCTGACGAATCCTTATATCTGGGTGGTCATGTTTGCGACGGTGGCGTTTGGCGGGATCGGGTTTACGGATGATTACATCAAGGTGGTGAAGAAGCGGAACCTGGGGCTGACGTCGTGGCAGAAGCTGGCGCTGCAATTTTTCGCGAGCGCTGCGATTGCAGTCGCGCTGCTGATCCTGCGTGGCGAGCATGCGTATTCGACGCGGCTGATGGTGCCGTTTGTGAAGAAGTTTCGGCCGGATTTGATTATCAGCAGCCTGCTGAGCTATCCGCACCTTTGGCCGCTGGCGTTTTTGCCGTTTGTGATCTTTGTGATGCTGGTGATTACCGGCTCGAGTAACGCGGTGAATTTGACGGACGGGTTGGATGGGTTGGCGATTGGGTGCACGATTATTGCGGCGGGCGCGCTGACGGTGCTGACGTATGTGAGCGGGCACGTGGTGTTTGCGGATTATCTCGAGCTGCAGCGCATGCCGATGGTGACGGAGCTGACGATCTTCTGCGGGGCGATGGTGGGGGCGAGCATTGGATTCCTTTGGTACAACGCGCATCCGGCCGAGGTGTTCATGGGGGATGTGGGATCGCTGGCGCTGGGTGGGGTGATTGGGACGATCGCGGTGATTATCAAGCAGGAGCTGCTGCTGCCGTTTATTGGCGGCGTGTTTGTGATCGAGATCATGAGCGTGATTTTGCAGGTGGGGAGTTATAAGCTGCGGAACGGGAAGAGGATCTTCAAGATGGCGCCGCTGCATCATCACTTTGAGTTGATGGGGTGGTCGGAGTCGAAGGTGATTACACGGTTCTGGATTGCGGCGCTGGTGTTTGCGCTGTTTGCGCTGACGACGCTGAAGCTGAGATAAGGCAGAGCGTAGAGAATAGAGTGTAGAGCGTAGACGAGGCGAGTGAGCATGTTGGAGTTGAAGAACAAGCGTGTGTTGGTGGTGGGGCTGGGGAAGAGCGGGCTGGCGGCGGCGCATTTTTTGAAGACGCTGGGGGCGCGGGTTACGGTGAGCGATGCTCGGCCGGCGACGCTGATTGCGGAGCTTTCGGAGTTGCTGGACCAGGGGTTCATGGTGGAGGCGGGGAGCCATGGGCTGCTGACGTTCCGGCGGCAGGATTTGATTGTGGTGAGTCCGGGGGTGCCGATGTCGACGCCGGTGCTGTCGCAGGTGCGGGCGATGGGGGCGCATATTGTCGGCGAGCTGGAGCTGGGGGTGGAGTATTTGAAGGGCGAGGTGGTGGCGGTTACGGGGTCGAATGGGAAGACCACGACGACTGCGTTGATTGGGGAGATTTTGAAGGCGGCGGGGCGGCCGACGCTGGTGGGCGGGAATATTGGGCGGCCGGTGACGGCGATGGTGGAGGAGAGTGTGGAGTTGAGCAGGGGGCATGGGCCGTCCGAGCAAAATGCGGGGGTCCTTCCCCTTCGCGATGCTGAGGGTCAGGATGACGGCGAAAAACAAGTATGGAGTGTGCTGGAGGTGTCGAGCTTTCAGTTGGAGACGGTGGAGACGTTCAAGCCGCGGATTGCGCTGGTGCTGAATATTACGCCGGACCATCTGGATCGGCATGGAACGTTTGAGGCGTATGCGGCGCTGAAGGCTCGGATTACGGAGTTTCAGACGGCCGAGGACTTCCTGGTCCTGAACGGGGAGGACAAAGAGACGCAGATGATTGCGGCGAAGACGAAGGCGCAGGTGTACTGGTTCAGCCGACGGCGGCCGATCAAGCAGGGGGCGTTCGTGCATGGCGAGTCGATCTTGTTTGTGGCGCGCGAGGGAGCGAAGGCGGAGCCGGTGATGCCGGTGGCGGAGATTTCGCTGGCGGGAGCGCATAACGTGGAGAACGTGCTGGCGGCGGTGTGCGCGGCTCGGCTGGCGGGGGTCGAGAGCGAGACGATTCGCGCGGCGGTGCGGGATTTCAAGGCAGTGGAGCATCGGCTGGAGTTTGTGCGCGAGGTGGGGGGCGTGCGGTATTACAACGATTCCAAGGCCACGAACGTGGATGCGACGTTGAAGGCAGTGGAGGCGTTTCCGGGCGGGATTCATTTGATCCTGGGCGGGAAGGACAAGGGATCGGATTATAGGGTGCTGGAGCCGCTGCTGCGCGAGCGGGTGAAGACGGTTATCACGATTGGTTCAGCGGCAGAAAAGATTGAGCGCCAGCTCGACGGGGTCGTGAAGATAGAGAGAGCGGAGACGCTGGAGCGGGCTGTGGCGTTTGCGCAGGCGCATGCGGTTGCGGGCGATACGGTGCTGCTGGCTCCGGCGTGCGCGAGCTTCGATCAGTTTGAGAATTATGAGCAGCGCGGCAGAGTGTTCAAGGAACTGGTGCAGGCGTTGTAGGGCGAGCAAGCGCAGAAACAGATTCCCAGAGGGAATGACAGAAAGAAAAGTAAGGGCACGCGCAAGGGCAAATGCAAGGGCTTTGACGCAAAGGGCGCGAAGGAAAGCGCGAAGTTTCGCGACGTAAGGCGAATGGGTGTAGAGACGGATGGCGAAGCGGGTTGGCGTCGATAAATGGTTGTTTGGAACGGTGCTGCTGCTGGTGCTGTTTGGATTGGTGTCGGTGTTTTCGGCGTCGGCGGTGATTGCGAAAGCTACACTGGGTTCGCCGTATGCGTACGTGGTGAAGCAGGCGGGATTCGCTCTGGCAGGGATGGTGGCGCTGTTTGTGTTGATGCGCGTGGATTACAGGAAGTACAACAATCCGAAGCTGATCTTTCCGCTGATGGGGATTACGGGGCTGCTGCTGCTGTCGGTGTTTGCGTGGGGCGGGATGAATGGAGCGCATCGCTGGGTGCGAATTCCGGGGCTGGGGACGCTGGAGCCGTCGGAGCTGGCCAAGCCGGTGATCGTGTTGTTCCTGGCGTGGTTTCTGCAGACGCGGATCCACACGATCGACAATGTGAAGGAGACGATTCTGCCGGCGGTGATTCCACCGCTGTTGTTTGTCGGGCTAATTTTGCTGGAGCCTGATTTAGGTACGGCGCTGGTGTGCGCGGCGGTGCTGATGCTGATGCTGTTCCTGGCGGGGCTGCAGATGAAGTGGCTGATGGTGGGCGCGGCGGCGGCATCGCCCATCTTGTATTACATGCTGTTTCACGTGGCGTGGAGAGCCAAGCGCATGCTGGTGTTTCTGCATCCGGAGGCCGATCCGAAGGGCGCGGGATTTCATATTATGCAGTCGCTGATCGCGGTGGGGACGGGCGGGATTCGCGGGCTGGGTTTGATGGAAGGTCGGCAGAAGCTGTTCTATCTGCCGGAGCCGCACACGGATTTTATCTTCGCGAATATCTCGGAGGAGCTGGGGCTGCTGGGCGCGATTTGCGTGCTGGCGGCGTTCTGCATTTTGGGGTATCGCGGGCTGAAGGCTGCGTTTCTTTCGACCGACCCGTTTGCGCGGTTCCTGGCGTTTGGGCTGACGACGATTATTTTGGTGCAGGCGTTTTTTAACATGAGCGTGGTGCTGGCGCTGCTGCCGACCAAGGGAATTCCGCTGCCGTTTATTTCTTCAGGTGGAACGAGCGTGTTTGTGACGCTGGCGTGTATGGGCGTGCTGCTGAATGTGACGCGCGAGATCGATTAGAGCAGGGGATAGGGGATAGAGTGTAGGGGATAGTGAAAGACGACTTGTTGCGGGTGATGATCGCTGGTGGGGGGACCGGGGGGCACGTGGTGCCGGCGCTGGCGATTGGGCGCGAGCTGCGGGATGGGCATGGGGCCGAGGTTTGGTTTGTGGGGACGGCGCGGGGGTTGGAGACGCGGCTGGTGCCGGAGGCGGGGTTTCGGCTGGAGCTGGTGCGGTCGGGGCAACTGAAGAATGTGAGTTTGGCGACGCGGTTGAGGACGCTGGCGGATCTGCCGTTGGGTGTGTTGCGGTGCGTTTCGTTGCTGCGGGAGTTTAAGCCGCAGGTGGTGGTGGGGGTGGGCGGGTATGCGAGCGGGCCGGCGATGATTGCGGCGTTGCTGCTGGGGATTCCTACGCTGGCGTATGAGCCGAATGCGGTGCCGGGAATGACGAACCGCGTGGTCGGGAAACGGGTGAGCGCGGCGGCGGTGAACTTTGGGCAGACGGCGAAGTATTTTCGCAATGCCGAGGTGACGGGGGTTCCGGTACGGCCGGAGATCTTTACGTTGCCGGAGCGGCCGGCAGGTGCTGCGCCTCGACTATTGGTGACGGCGGGGAGTAATGGGGCGCTGGTGTTCAACGAGACGATGCCGTTGATTGCGGCGCGGCTGCTGGAGGATTTGCCGGGGTTGACGATTGTGCACCAGTCGGGGCCGCGGGCCGTGGAGGCTACGCGGGCGGCGTACGCCGCGAGTGGAGCGGATCCGGCGCGGTGGTTGGTGGAGGCCTTCCTGACGAATATGCCGGAGCAGTATGCGGCGGCGGATGTGGTGCTGGCGCGGTCGGGCAGCACGGTGGCGGAGTTGTGCGCGGCGGGGAAGCCGTCGTTGCTGGTGCCGTTTGCGGGGGCTGCCGATGATCACCAGCGGAAGAATGCCGAGGTGCTGGTCGAGGCGGGGGCGGCCGAGATGCTGTTGCAGCGGGAGGTGACGCCGGAGACGCTGCTGGCTGCGCTGGAGGGGTTGCTGACGGATGGGGCGAGGCGAGCGGAGATGGCGGAGAAGGCGCGGTCGCTGGCTCGGCCGGGAGCGTTGCAGCGGATTGCCGGGATGGTGTTGGGGCTGGCTGCGGAGAGTTTGGGCGGGAAAAAGAAGAAGGGCTGAGGAGTTGCTCCTCAGCCCTTGATTTTTGTTGGTCAGCAGAGTCGCGGGTTAGTGATGTCCGCCGCCGCCACCACCAGCGTGACCGCCGCCGCCACCACCGCCGCCGGCGTGACCGCCACCGCCGCTGTAGCTGCCATGGCTTGCGCCACCGCTGTATCCGCCGCTGTAATGGCCGGCGTTGCCGCCGCTGTATCCGCCGCTGTAGTGGCTGGCGTTGCCGCCGGTGTATCCGCCACTGTAGTGGCCGGCGTTGCCGCCGCTGTATCCGCCGCTGTAGTGGCTGGCGTTGCCGCCGGTGTATCCGCCACTGTAGTGGCCGGCGTTGCCGCCGCTGTATCCGCCACCGTAGTGGCCGGCGTTGTATCCGCCGCTGTAGCTGCCGTGGCTTGCCGCGTTGTAGCCTCCGCGGCTGGCGCCGTTGATGCCTGAGGCGCGGTAGGTTTCGGTGCCATGCGCGGCGCCGTTGTAGCCGGCATGCGCGTAGGAGGCTCCGCCGCTGGGACGGCCCCCGTTGTAGCCGGCGTAGGAGTGGCTATAGGAGTGGCCATGGAAGCCGTATCCATAGTGGCCGTAGGCGTGGTTGTACCAGAAGTGTCCGCCATACCAGTAGCCGCCGTAGAAGCCGATGCCGAAGTAGCCCCAGCCGTAGTTGATGCCGCCATAGTAGCCGATGCTCAGGCCCCAATAGCCGGGGTACCAGCCATAGTAGCCGCCACCATAACCCCAGTAGCCGGGCGTCCAAAGGGCTCCAGAGTAGGGAGGAAGGACCCAGGCGCCATTGACCCAGGAGTAGGCGCCACCATTCCAGGCCCAGTAGCCGGGGGTCCAGAGGTAGCCGTCGCCGGGGCATTCGGGCTGATCGTAGTCCGGGATCGCGGGCGGGGCGACATTGGCCTGGATTGCGGCTGGTCCGGGGGCCTGAGAGTCCTGATAATCCTGGGGCGGAGCGTTTTGATAGTCCTGCCCGTCCTGCGCGTGCGAGGCTGGCGCGGCTACGAGGGCGGCAGTTCCTATCGCCAGTGCTGCCAAGGAGTTGCGAATTGCGCGTGTGAATTGCATGATTCCCTTCCGGCCGCTGTTCGCATGCTTCCAGCAGGAGGCGCGAGTGCAGCGAGGGGAGTCCGGTTCGTAGGTTCCGAGGTTCGGCTCTCCATTCGATTAGACACAAGGTCTGGTTAATTTGTTGCGATTTCTCGGCACGGGTTTCACATAATCGTACATGGGTGTTGATTTCTGGATCCTGGTCGCGGGCGGATAACGGAATTACAAACGTGGGGTTAGCTTCTCGACGGCGACCCGGGGCGGGCTGGCGGACAGATTCCCATGCCCCCGGTCCGAGTCTTCACCGCTTGAGATACGCGATCAAGTCCGATCTCTCCTGGGCCTTCGGGACATGGAAGTCCATCTTGGTGTCCGGCACGATCGCGTCCGGGTCGGTGAGCCATTTTTCCAGGGTGGCCTCGTTCCAAAGGATGTTGGAGTTCTTTAATCCAGCCGAGTAGTCGAACCCGGCGACACTGCCGGCCTTCCTGCCAAAGACTCCGGCCAGTCGCGGTCCTTCGCGGTCTCCATCCAGCGCATGGCAGCCTGTGCAGCGCCTCTGGAATACGATCATGCCGCGTTTCGCGTCGCCGGGTCCGCTCAGGTGCTCTCCGCCATCTGCTGTTTGGCTCATCGCTGAAAGCGCCGCCACATCCTGCGCCGTGAGCTTCGCTCCCCAATGCAGCGCGCGATATTGAAGCGGGGGCATGTCCCCGCTCTTGGCCTCATGGATGATCCTGGCGATGGTGATATCCCTGGTGTCGGCGGGCAGCTGCTGCCACGCGGATAAATTCATGTGCTTGCGCGCCTCGACGATATCGCGCTCGATCAGCCAGGAGCCGGGGGCCAACCGCGCATAGACCGGCCAACGCGTCTCGTTGGAGTGGCAATCGGCGCACTTGGTAACGAGAACGTCCCTGGCGTTGGCGGGCAGGTTGGCGCCCTGGAGCAGCGTGTCGAGCCCCTTGGCGGGCTCGACACGCGGATTGCCGAAGGGATGCACAAACGCCAGACCGACGATGGCAAGGGCAGACAACGTAATGATTTTTCCTGCGTGTTTCAAGCGCCCTCCGCCAGCGAGTGATCGACGAGCGCGAGGTGGCTGTGTCCGCGAACGACCTTGAGGCTGGTCACGCCGAGCACGCTTTGCAACTGGCCTGCGGGGACTGTCATGGGTCCAGGATTTGGCGCCGTTCCCGGCGCGGGCTGCGGAAACGCCGTAGACATCGCGGTGTGAAAGGCGACGTTGCCCTCAACCTTCTGCACCACCTGGTGGATGTGACCGTTCAGCACGGTGACCGATCCGAAGCGCTTGAGCAGAGCCAACGCCTGCGCGCCATCGGCTGTGCCCCAACCCCATTTTTCATAGACCATCCATAGAGGGATGTGCGCAAACACGACGATGGGTGTGGACGCGCTCAGGCCGGCGAGGTCGGACTTCAGCCACGCAAGCTGCTCCGCGCCGAGATTCCCCATCGCGTCTACCTGAACGCAGTTGTTCAGTCCTACAAAGTGAACGCCCTTGTGGTTATAGCTGTACCAGCCATTTCCCACCGTTCCTTTACCAAACCGCTGCTTATAGAGAGCGCCATCATCGAGCGAAAAATCATGCTCACCGGGAACGTAGAACACCTCTGCGACCTTCGCACTCTTAATGACTTGTACGGCCGTATCGAACTCCGCAGGCTTCGAGTTCTGGGTAATGTCGCCGGTATGAATCATGAAGTCCGGTAGCTTCCTCCCCGCCGGAACATTGTTGATCCTGTCGATCGCCTTCTGCAGCGTGCCGGTGACGTCAGGGTTCGCACCCTTGTTGAAGCCGATATGACTATCGCTGATCTGCACGAAGGAAAATTCCTCTTGCTTCGCAAGCCCGGCATCACCGATCATCGCCGCCTGCGCCAGCATTCTGGAAGTGGGAACACCAGCCGCCATGGTCCAGAGCAAACCCGTGCCTGCCCATGCCATGCATCCCAGGAAATTGCGCCGGTCGATGCCGTCAGCCTGGGGCTGCTGGTGATTCTCCTGGACTACTTCGTCTTCTTTGAACCGATTCATATTCATCTCCGTTGGTTTAGGTACCTGCCCAATGGAGAACTGCGGGAACGTGCGTTTATTCCAAGCAATCCGCAAATATTTGGGGATGGAATAAATCGGCGCGAACCTGGTTTAGGGTTAATATGTTCCGTACGCAAGGCCATCCCGTCGACCGCGCTTCATCTGGAGGGCTCTGTACGGGCGCGTACTCCGAGGCACTCGCCACGATGTCATCCGCCCCTGGTACCGCAACCTTCGAAGAGCTTGCGCTGCCTCTCTTGCCGTCGCTTTACAGCCACGCGTTCTGGCTGAGCCGCAATCATGCGGAGGCGGAAGACCTGGTGCAGGAGACGATCTCCAAGAGCCTTCGGGCGTTCGACTCCTTTGAGCCCGGCACGAACTTCAAAGCGTGGATTTTTCGTATTCTCCGCAACACGTTCCTTACATCGCGTACCGGCATCGCGGCCGCGCGCACAGTGTTTCTGGAAGACCATCCAGACCTGCTCGGCACTGCGGATGCCAGCCCAACGCCGGAAGACCACCTCATCCGTCTGGACAATCAGGCGGCGGTTAACCAAGCCCTCGATCAGCTTCAACAGCCGCTGCGCGAAGTTCTTCTTCTGTGCGATGTGGAAGAGCTCAAGTACAAAGACATTGCGCTGGTGCTCGACGTCCCGATCGGCACGGTGATGTCACGCATCTCTCGCGCGCGCCGTGTACTTTATCAGTTGCTGCAACCGCAAATCGGGGAATCCCTATGACGCAACCCAACGGACATCTGGAGACGGACATGGTCAACGCCTTCGTCGACGGCGAGCTAACTGCCGGTGAGTCGCACAACGTTCAGCAGCATTTGTCCGAATGCCATGGATGCGCGGTGCGGGTTCTTTCTGCTACGCAGCTCAAAGCCGCCACCGCCCGCGCAGCGCAACGTTTTGTGGCACCCCCGGAGTCACTGGCCCGGCTCGCAGCGCAGCTTCGTCCGCAGGAGCGGAAACGGTCTGCACGCGTCTACTCGTTTCGAAACATCACGTGGGCCGCGGTTGCCGCGTGCCTGGTGCTGGCGGTGTCTGTGATTGGATGGCGACAAACGCATGAAGCCAATGCCCTGTCCGCTGAGTTGCTCGATCAACACCTGGCCACACTATCCAGCGGTGCTTCCCCGGAAGTTCTGTCGACCGATCGGCACACGGTAAAGCCGTGGTTCCAGGGGAAGCTGCCGTTCAGTTTCAACCTGCCCGAAGTGCTTCCGGATGATATGACTCTCAAGGGCGGCGATCTCACGTATCTGAACGGACAGCCTGCCGCGCTGCTGCTGTTCACCATTCACAAGCACGAGGTGTCGGTGTTCCTCACACAGCGCGCTGGGAGTGGCAGCTTGATGTTGCCGCACGGTGTGCGCTCGGGATTTGCACTCCATGAGGCGACGTCGCACGATTTGCGGGTGGTTGCCGTTAGCGACGTGAACCCCGCCGACCTGGATGTTCTGCTGGCGGCATTGGTGCAGGCACAGTCGCCCCGGTAGTTCAGGTGAGGTCGTTTACGGTTTGGGTGGGGATTTGGGGCCGGTGAAGAGGGACTTGGGGCAGATCACGTGGACGCCGTCGTTGGTGTCGACGAGTTGGGTGATGTCGACGTCGCAGGCGGTGGAGATGAGGGCGTAGGCGTCGTCGCGGGAGAGGTGGGGGTAGTCGGGGTTCTGCTCGGATAGGAAGGTGATCATGTTGCGGACGGCCATTTCGGTGGCGGTCTTTAAGTCAGGCGAAAAACCCATCGCGATATAGGCGGTGGGGGTTTCGGCGCGGGGCCAGAGTAGGTGCTGCTCGGCGGCCTGGTGCTTGTGGAGGACGAACTGGAAGGTGCCGGTGAGGAAGGTTTCGAGGGCGGTGATGTCGACTTCGCCGTTGCCCTGGCCGGCGTGGCCGTCGCCGGCTTCGAAGAGGGCGCCTTCGGCGTGGACGGGGTAGAAGATGACGGAGCCGGCGGTGAGCTCTTTGTTGTCCATGTTGCCGCCGTGCATCCAGGGGGGCGCGGAGTTCCACTTGCCGGCGGACTCGGGGGGCGCGATGCCCATGGAGCCGAAGAAGGGGCGGAGGGGGATGGTGATGCCGGGGGCGAAGTCGGCGGTCATCTTCTCGCGGTCGAGGGGGATGATTTTGGTGCGGCCGTAGGGATAGTCGTCGGGGAGGAAGCCGCGGCCGGCGCCGAAGCCGTTGCAGGCGAAGTCGGTGGTGATGTCGATTTTGAGGACACGGACTTCGAGGACGTCGCCGGGCTCTGCATCGGCTACTGCAACCGGGCCAGTCAAGATGTGGCCGCCGGGGCCGCGGTTTTCCTGTGGGACTTTGGTGTAGAGATCGGCTAGCCAGGCGGGGATCTGGTCGGGGTGGACGCCTTCGGACTGGAGACGCTCGGGGGGGCCGCAGGTGGAGGCGGTTTGCATGATGACCGTGTCGCCGGAGTTGACGGTGAGGACTGGCTTGGCGTGGGCGGAGTAGTAGCCCCAGGCTACGGTGGTGGGCGTGGCGAGGAGGGTGTGGGTGGTCTGGGCGGAGGCGGGTGCGGCGAGAGCGGCGAGGAGGAGGAGTCGGCTAAGGCGCATGAGTTTGTATAGCACGGCGCGTGACGGAACAGCTGGCCGCTAGGGTTTTGCGCGTTCCGTCTCGCGGATAATGATGGGGGCGAGGTCGTCCATGTCGGGAGGGAGGCGAAGGGAAAGTTGGATCAGGTCGGGATCTTCGCCGACCAGCATGGCGAGGCCCAGGATTGGGTGCTGATTGGGGAGCAACCACGATGATGTGCCGAGGCCCTGGCGGTTGGGTGGGGTGAGGTACTCGACGAGCTCTTTGGTTTTGTAGGTGAGGTGATCGTCGGGGTAGGGGCCGAAGGGGAAATCGGTCGCAGGTCTGAGGCCTTCTGCAATGACGTTGTTCACGAAGTCGCGATGCGCAGGGAAGACGCGGGCAATGACTCTGGCGACTACAAATCGTCCGGACGTATCACCGATCATTGAGGATATCTGGATGGCGGGGCCGGTGAAGCCTTTCCAGTTGAGATCGAAAAACTGCTTGGGGTTCAGAGGGGTTGGGCTGATGTAGAGATTGTTGCCGTTGGAGCCGTAGGTTTCGAAGCAGTTCCAGCCGCGAGGGCCGAGGACGCCGGGGCCTTCGAAGCCTTCGTAATAGGCGAGGCGGTTGGCGACGGTTGGGTCTGTAGGAAGGTTGAGGGGTGGCTTGTGTGGCGCGGGTTGCGGACCTACCTGGCCGTCTGCCTTGCAGCCGATGAAGGGGATCGTAGCAAGTGTGCTTGGCCTTTGGCTGTGAGCACAGGTCGCGAGAAGCATGACGAAGGCGGCAGCGGTGGATGAGTAGCGGCTCGTTTGCACAATGGAGGAAGCATAACGCAAGGTGGATTCGACCTTGCACGCACGGGCTTAGTTCGTGAGAGAGAATAGTCAAATGAGTTTGCCGGAGCATGGTATGTTTGCGCCTTCGCAGAGGGTGCACTTTATTGGGATTGGCGGGATTGGGATGAGTGGGATCGCGGAGATCCTGCTGACGATGGGGTATGCGGTATCGGGGTCGGACTTGCGGGCGTCGGCGGCTACGGAGCGGCTGGAGAGGTTGGGGGCCACGATTTACGTGGGGCATGCGGCGGGGAATGCGGCGGCTAGCGATGTGGTCGTGACGAGTTCGGCGGTGGCTAAGGATAATCCTGAGGTGGTGGAGGCTCGGGCGCGGAAGATTCCCGTGATTCAGCGGGCGGAGATGCTGGCGGAGTTGATGCGGCTGAAGTATGGGATTGCGGTTGCCGGGATGCATGGCAAGACGACGACTACGAGCATGGTGGCGGCGGTGCTGGCGGGCGGGGAGCTTGATCCTACGGTGGTGGTGGGCGGGCGCGTGGATGCTATGGGGTCGAATGCGCGGCTGGGGAAGAGTCAGTATCTGGTCGCGGAGGCCGATGAGAGTGATCGGAGCTTTCTGAAGCTGTCGCCTATTTTGGCGGTGGTGACGAATCTTGATCGTGAGCATATGGATTCGTATACGGATATGCAGGATGTTGAGAACTGCTTTGTGGAGTTCATGGATAAGGTGCCGTTTTATGGGGCGGTGACGGCTTGTGTCGATGATGAGCGGTTGAGGGGGATTCTGCCGCGGGTTCGGCGGCGGGTTTATACGTATGGCCTTGGCGCGGAGGCGGACTTTCGGCTGCGGATGTTGCCGGGTGGTGTTGAACCGACTCATAACGATAAGACCGTCATGAATGGGGCACCCCGTTCGATTGAGATTCAGCCGCATGCTCGGTTTGAGGTGAATGCGCGGGGGTTGGTGCTGGGGCCGTTTGAGCTGCATGTTCCGGGGCGGCATAACGTGTTGAATGCTACGGCGGCGGTGGCGATTGGGGTGCAGCTGGGGGTGACTCCAGAGCGAATTGCTGCGGGGCTGGCTACATTCCGGGGAGTCGACCGGCGGTTTCAGGTGCGCGGGGTGGAGCGGGGGGTGACCGTGATTGATGACTATGGGCATCATCCGACGGAGATTCGCGCTACGCTGCAGGCTGCTCGGGAGTGTGGGTATGGACGGGTGCTGGTGTTGTTCCAGCCGCATCGTTATACGCGGACGAGGGATTTGATGGCGGACTTTGCGGGCGCGTTTGGGGATGCGGATGCCGTGCAGGTGCTGGATATTTATGCGGCGAGCGAGTCGCCGATTGAGGGCGTGACGGGAGAGACGCTGGCGGCGGCGATTCGGGAGAAGAGCGGGAAGCGGGTGATGTATGCGGCGTCGATGGCGGAGGCGGTGGAGCGGTTGGTGGAGGATGCGCGGCCGGGGGAGATGATTTTGACGCTGGGAGCGGGGAGTGTGTCGCAGGCCGGGCCGATGTTGCTGGAGGCGCTGGTCCTGCGCGGACGGCGAGAGTAAGGCGATTTATTTTGGCGGGGGGAAGCGGGGTGCGCGAGCCTAGAGATGGGCGGGAGCGGTCGTGATTGAGGCGTGATGGTGAGAAAGCGGTAGAGGGTGTGGGTGAGTTGAGGGTGTCGGGGTCCTTCGGCTGCGCTGCGCTTCGCTCAGGATGACAGGCTTTATTGGTGGGGTGGAGATGGGCGGGAGCGGTCGTTTGCAGCCGCAAGCGATACCCCACCCTGCCTGGCGGTGGAGACCGCGAGTCGAGGATGGGGCACCGGGTCCTGAGGGACGGGTGCTGCGCGGACGGCGGGAGTTGAGGCGGTGGTTCGGAATGGGAATGGAATGTTCCTGATGGGGTACCCCGGTGCGTTGAATTTCGGCGGTGGGGGTGGGGGCCTTTATAGTTGTTGGTACGGCGATTCTTCCGCGGCCTTGCTCAGGGCCAGGCGGAGATGAAGAAGACAGGTGCGAAGCGCGTGTCCGGGTACGACTCCGGACTGGGCTCGGCGGTGCTGACGGCGCCTGAGGAAAGCTATGCTCCGGAGGGCGACAGTCGGGGAACGCGCAAAGGCCCGGCGCCTGCGGGCGCGCTGCAGCGCGGGTATGGCAACGATCGTTATGACCCGCCGGGGGCTGAGGGCTCCTATACCGATGAGTCTGAGTATGTTCCGCAGCGGGGGAAGATGCTGCGATTTCGCAGCCTGCCGCGCAGCGTTGGAGGACGGATTGTTTTGGGGGTGGTGGCGTTCGCGTTGCTGGCGGCCGTTGCGGTCGCGATTGCTGGCGTGCGCTCGTACCTGATGCATGATGCGCGGTTTGTGTTGGCGAGTTCGGATGATATCCAGATCGGCGGCGCAGATCATTTGACGCGGGCGCAGATCGTGAGCGTGTTTGGGGCGGATTTGGAGCGGAACATCTTTCGCGTGTCGCTGGGTGAGCGGCAGGCTGACCTGGAACGGTTGCCGTGGGTGGCGCATGCGACGGTGATGCGGTTGTTGCCGAATGTGCTGCGCGTAGAGATTACGGAGCGGACGCCGGTGGCGTTTGTGCGGCAGGGGTCGCAGATCGGGCTGGTGGACGCGAACGGTGTGCTGCTGGACATGCCGGCGGATGCGGCGGGCGATCCGCACTATTCGTTTCCGGTTCTGACGGGGTTGTCGACGGATGAAGCGGCTTCGGAGCGGGCGGCGAAGATGGAGGTCTACGAGCAGTTTCTGCATGACCTGGACGGCTCGGGGCAGCACCTGTCGAACTCGGTGAGCGAGGTGGATGTTGCCGATCCGGAGGACGTGAAGGCGCTGATCCCGTCGGGAAGCTCAGACATTTTGGTGCACTTTGGGCAGGAAGAGTTTTTGAAGCGGTACCAGGAGTTCGAGCAGCATCTGGAGGAGTGGAAGCAGCAGTATCCGAAGCTGGCGTCGGCCGACATGCGGTACGAAGGGCAGATTGTGCTGGAGATGCAGGGGGACGGGAAGACGGCGGCCGTGGGGACGGGGGCGGTGGAGACGGCGCGCGTGGCGAGCTCTGGGGGTGTGATCGCGAAGCCGGTGATCTCGAAGCCGGTTGCGAGGGAGAAGCCCGCGGTATCGAAGCCTGCGGCGGCGAAACCTGTGGCGCCGAAGCCTGCGGCTCCGAAGCCGGTGGCGGTGAAGTCTCCGGCGCCGAAGCCGGTGGCGAGCGCTGCTACGGAGACGCCTGCGGTGCCGAAGCCTGCAGCGGTGAATGTGGATGCGGCGAAGTTGCCGATGGCAAAGCCCGACTTCTCAAATGCTGCGATGCCCAAGCCAGGGTTGCCGCAACCTGTGGTGTTGAACGGGGCGGCGCCGAAGCCTGCAGCGCCGAAGGCTGCGGCTGCGCCGAAGACGGTGGCTGCGCCGAAGACGAGTCAGCCGGCGGCGAAGAAGGTGGTGGCGAAGCCGGTGGCTGGGAAGCCGAAGCAGGGCTCGGGGATGAGCGCGGCGAATGCGAAGGTGTTTGCGCGGCTGGCGGCGGAGCACAAGGCTGCGCTGGCGGCGAAGGGACACAAGGCAGCACCGGTGAACGTTGCGAAGAACGGTAAGGCGGGCGGGAAGAGCGGAGCGACGAAGGGAATTCAAAAGGACTGACGCCGTGAATTGAAGAGGGATGAATTTATGAATGCAAAGATGGACAACCTGATCACGGTGCTGGACGCGGGAAGCTCGAAGAGCTGCGTGCTGGTGGCGGAGTTGATCGATGGCGTGCTGCGGTATCGCGGGCACGGTGTGGAGGTGTCGCGCGGGATGCGGCGCGGCGTGATCTCGGATCTGGGGCCGGCGGCGAAGGCGATCAATGCGGCGGCGTTGACGGCGGAGCGGAGTGCGAAGGCTCCGATTGAGACGGCGGTGGTGGGGGTGGGCGGGCCGCATGTGCGGGGGATGAACTCGCAGGGCGGCATCAGCATGGGCAGCCGGATGAAGGAGATTACGCGGGAGGATGTGCGGTCGGCGATTGACCGGGCACGGAGCGTGGGGCTGGCGCCGGATAGGGAGGTGCTGCACCTGTTGCCGCAGCAGTTTATTCTCGACGACCAGAATGGGATTCATGATCCGGTGGGGATGGTGGGGAACCGGCTGGAGGTTTGCCTGCACCTTTCGACTTGCTCGGGTAGCGCTTCGCAGAGCGTGGTGACGTGCGCGAATCGGGCGGGGCTCGAAGTGGTGGACACGGTGTTTGAGGGGATTGCGGCGGCGGAGGCGGTGCTCTCGGCCGACGAGCGCGAGCTGGGTGTTTGCGTGGTGGATATTGGCGCGAGCTCGACCGAGCTGGTGGTGTTCTTTGAGGGCAGCGTGGCGCACACGGCGGTGCTGCCGATTGGCGGCGATCACTTTACGAATGATCTCGCGGTCGGCCTGCACGTGAGCGTGGAAGAGGCCGAGCAGTTGAAGCGGATGTATGGCAACTGCGTGGTGACGTCGATTCCGCAGATGAACGAGATTGAGATTGGCAGTGATCTGGCGGTGGGCGGGCAATCGGTGCGGCTGGTGCGGCAGCGGTTTCTGGCGGAGATCCTGGAGCCGCGGGCGCGGGAGTTGCTGACGATGTTGCGCGACAACCTGCGGACCGGGGGCGTGCTGGAGGCGATGGGTGCGGGCTGCGTGTTTACGGGCGGCGGGGCGCACCTGGTGGGCTTTCTGGATAATGCGGAGAGTTTGCTGCGGGTGCCGGCGCGGATCGGCTACCCGGTGCCGCTGAGCCGGATGCCGCCGGAGCTGGCGAAGCCGGAGTTTTCGGTGGCGATTGGGATGCTGCTGTATACGCATCGGACGCAGGTACGCAAGGCGAGCGAAGAGCAGGGGCTGGCGCAGAAGCTGAAGTCGATCTTCGCGGGGAGCTTTTAGAAGCAGGAAGGGCTAGCTTTTAGCTTCTAGCTCTTTTGTGGCGGGTGCTGGCGTTTGGGACACTTAACTAGAAGTGAGGAGTGGGCGCTAAGGGCTCGCTGGATTGAGGAAAACGGCGGTTAAGGCTGGTGAGGTGCGGCCAGAAGGCACTGGGAGACGGTAGACTGGATCATATGAGATTTTGCAAAAGCTTGGCTGTAGTTTTGTTTGGGCTGGGGTGTGCCGCGGCGGCACATGCCCAGGCAGGTGTATATATCGGGTATCAGGCGACGCAGTTGAGTGGCATTACGTGCTTCGAGCCGGCGCCACTGCAGTGCTCGAGCACGGGCGGTAAGGTGAACCCGGCGGGCTGGCAGGCGGGTGGCTATTACGACTTTCGCAATGTAGGGCCGATGCGGCTGGGCGTGGATTTTCGGGGTGGCGTGATGCACTCGAACAAGTCGGCGACGAGTTCAGCGGGTGGCAGCGACTCGACGGTATTGGACAACGCGCTGCTGGGGGTGAGGGGATCGTTTCACACGCCGGTCTCGTGGTTGAGTCCGTACGTGCAGATATCGGCTGGGTATGGGCGCAGCAATGCGACGCTGCCGTTCGGCGAGAGCCAACAGAATGTGCCCCAGCCGCGCCTGGAAGACAGCTACATCATGTATGAAGGGTTTGCGGGATTGGCCATACACATCTTCCCGATGCTGGATCTGCGGCCGATAGAGCTGGGCATCGGAAACATGAACCGGATTGGCAGCAGCGGGGCGACCGTGGATGGACCGAGCTCGATTGGCGTGTTGTCAATCGGCGGGTCGGTAGTGTTCCATTTGCCGTCTTCGCGGTAGGTTTGGATCAGGAACGGGTGCGGGAGCTTGACGCCCCTGTAATCGAATTAGATGCACGATGGTATTTCATGCATGCCATTGAGGCGTTGGCCGTGCAGAATGAAGAGAAGTCAATCAGCAACGCCGAAGGAGATACGCCCATGCCCATGCCGCCTGAAGACGCACCCGGCGTTCCGCAAGATTCGCTCGAGGACAAGCAGCAGGATTCGCTCCGGATTCAATATCACGAAGAGACGCGGCGGAATGCGCGGATCAAGGTGATTGGAGTGGGTGGTGGCGGCAACAATGCCATCAACCGCATGATCGAGGCAAATGTTCAGGGCGTTGAGTTTATCGCGGCCAACACGGATGTGCAGGCGCTGGAAGGGTCGCACGCGCCGGTAAAGCTGCAGCTGGGGGTCAAGCTGACCAGCGGGCTGGGCGCGGGAGCCAATCCGGACGTAGGGCGGCGGGCGGCGCTGGAGGATTCGGACAAGATCATCGAGGCGCTGGAGGGCGCGGACCTGGTATTTGTGACGGCCGGCCTGGGCGGCGGGACGGGCACGGGCGCAGCGCCGGTGATCGCGTCACTGGCGAGCGAGATGGGCGCGCTGACCATCGCGGTCGTGACACGGCCGTTTGCGTTCGAAGGCAAGCGACGGGCGATGCAGGCGGAGCGCGGGTTGCAGGAGCTGCTGGAGTCGGTCGATACGCTGATTGTGATTCCCAACGACAAGCTGCTGACGACGGCGAAAGATGCTGGCTTCTTTGAGAGCTTCCGGATTGCGGATGACATTTTGCGCCAGGGTGTGCAGGGGATTTCGGACATTATCACGATTCCGGGCGTGATCAATCGCGACTTCGCGGATGTGAAGACGACGATGGCGGGGATGGGCTATTCGGTGATGGGGACGGCGGTACGGTCGGGGCCGGACCGGTCGAAGGAGGCTGCGAAGGCCGCGATTGCTTCGCCGCTGCTGGAGGCGGGAGCGATCGATGGGGCGCGGGGCATACTGATCAACATTACGGGATCGAGCAGCCTGAAGCTGAGCGAGGTGATCGAGGCGTCGTCGATTATCCAGGAGGCGGCGCACGAGGACGCGAACATTATCTTTGGCGCGGTGCTGGACGAGACGCTGGGCGACGAAGTGAAGTTTACGGTGATCGCGACGGGGTTTCGCGAGGCCATGCCGGAGCGGCGGGAGCGCATGATGGCGGCTTCGGCACTGCCGACGGCGCACCACGAAATTGTGCCGCCAAGGGTTGTGTCGCGCCCACTGGTACCGGTGTCTACGCCGGTGACGGCAGCGGTGTCTGCGCCGGTGGCGACGGAGGCGGAGGAGACGCAGCCGTTGATCTTTGGATCGCAGGCGTCGAAGCCGGCGATTCGGTTTGCGAGCGAGGCGGAGGTGGAGGAGGCGCTGGGCGCTGGAGCGCCGGCGGAGACGAAGGCGCCCGCGATTGCGGAGCCGGTGGTTGAGGCTCCGGTGCAGCGGCCGACGTATCCGGTGTCGTCGTATTACGAGACAGCGCGGCGGCAGGCATGGCATGAACTGCCGCGGGTCGAGCACGTCCCACATCCGGCTGAAGCGTTTGCGCCGGCCGGACCGTCTCATATAGAAGCGGTCGAAGAGCCGAAGGTTGCGGCGAGTCCTGAAACGGCGAGTGTGCCGGTGCCAGTGGTTGTGGAGCATATTCCGCAGGCGGCTGAGCATGCGCCGGTGCCTGTGGTTGCGGAGCAGGCGCCAGGGAAAGCGTCGGTGTTTGACGATGAGTTTTTCCGGAAGCCGAAGGAAGAGGTTGCGGAGGCGAAGATTGCTGAGGATGCGACGCCGAAGTCGTGGCCGGATGCGCGGATTCCGTCGTTCGCCGGGTATGCAGGCGAATCCTCGTCGGAGAACGATGAGCTGGATATCCCGGCATTTCTGCGGCGCAAGCAGTAGTTTGATGGCCAGTGAGATGAAGAACGGTACGGTAGTTTTGCTCGACGTGTTGTTGGTCACGGACAGAACGGCTGCAAAGCAGGAACGTAGCAGGTAGTTGAATTTCCGCAGGGACGAAACGAAATGGGACGCAGGATATCAGGGCTGGCGATGGTGTTGTTCATGCTTGCGGGCGTGCTGAGCGCGCATGCGACGATTACGCCGGCTCGGCATCGGCACCGGATGATTGCGGCGAGCACGTCGCATCCGATGGTGGCGCACAGCGTTCGGCGGGCGCGGGCGGAGGCAGCGTACGGGCATGCGGAGGTTGCGCATGTTGCGGGGCGTACGCGCGCTTATGGGCACGCGACCATGGTGCGGGCGCGGGGTCGGGTTCGGTACTACGGGGAGCGATTTACGGCGAGCAGCTTTACCGATGGGAGCCTGCTGACGGCCAATGACGTGACGGAAGGCGAAGATCCGGTGGTGCGGGCTGCAGCGATTGAGGCCCTGGGCAACATGAACGGGACGGTGCTGGCCATCGATCCTTCCGACGGGCGCATCCTGGCGATGGTGAATCAGAAGCTGGCGCTGAGCGCGGGCGCGGAGCCTTGTTCGACGATCAAGGTGGCGGTGGCGCTGGCGGCGTTGAAAGAAGGGCTGATCAAGAACGATACGCCGGTGAACCTGGGCGGGCACTATGCGGTGGATCTGACCCATGCGCTGGCGCGGTCGATTAATTTGTACTTTGAGGTGCTGGGGCGCTCGATGGGCTTTGAGCGGGTGAAGCACTATGCAAACGAGTTTGGGTTGGGTGAGCTGGCGGGGTATAACATTCCGGGCGAGCACCTGGGCGTGTATCCCGATACGGAGTTGCCGGCGGCGAGTGGTGGAGTGGGACGGATGTGCTCGTTTGGCGAGAGCATCAGCATGACGCCGCTGCAGCTGGGCGCGCTGGTGAGTGCGATTGCGAATGGTGGCACGCTGTATTACCTGCAACATCCGACGACGCAGGCCGAGGTTACGAGCTTCCAGCCGCAGGTGAAACGGCTGCTGGACATCAAGGATGTCATTCCGCAGATCCTGCCGGGCATGGAGGGAGCGGTTGACTTTTCGAATGGCACGGCGCGGTCGCTGCGGACGAACTTTGTGCAGTTTCCGGTGTTTGGGAAGACCGGTACGTGCTCGGATAACGGGACGCGGTTTGGCTGGTTTGTGAGCTATGGCGACGCGCCGACGGGTCGGATTGTGACGGTGATCTTTCTGGAAGGTGGGCGGGATACCTTTGGACCGAAGGCAGCCGAGTTGACAGGGCAGTTCTATCGCGCGATGTTTGACCGGAACTACTTTTTGCAGTCCAAGCCGGAGACTACGGCCGCCCTGGTGGGGAATGGCGGCGCGGCGCAGCAGTAGGGGTGGGCATAGGGCGGAAACTGTTGCATCCTAGTGGGTGAGGCAGTTGCGCGCGATGAAGATCCTGACAGCGGAAGAGATGGGTGCGGCGGACCGGCGGTCGGTGGAGGCGGGCGTGTCGGTGGAGATGCTCATGCAGCGGGCGGGCGAGGCGGTGGCGCGGTTTTGCCTGAGACGATTTGGCGGCGACGGGCTGGTGGTGGTGCTTGCCGGTAAGGGAAATAATGGCGGGGATGGGATGGTCGCGGCAGTGCGGCTGGCTGAGGCTGGGCGGCGGGTGCGGGTCGTGTTGCTGGGGAAAGCTTGGGAGTTGAAGGGGGAGGCGGCGCGGGCCTGGGAGGCTGTAACCCACCTTAGCGACGATAAGGCCGTCCCACCCAAGCGAGCAACGACCGCTCGCTCGGGGCCCGGCCTCGCGAAGATGGGGCACCCGGCTTTTATAGAGATGATTGAGGTTGAGCATGAGGTTGGGTTGCGGGCTGCGTTGGAGGGTGCGAGGCTGGTGATCGATGCGGTGGTGGGGACCGGTTTCAGGCCGCCGTTACGCGGGCTTGCGGCGGTGGCGCAGAGATTGTTGGCGGAGAGCGAGGTGGCGGTGGTGGCGGTGGATCTGCCGAGCGGGTGGGATGCGGACTCGATGGAGGAGAAGGGGGAGGGGGCGTTTCGCGCGGATGCGGTGGTGACGTTTACGGCTCCCAAGCTGGCGCATGTGTTTGGGCATCTGACGGCGGCGACGTTTGGGCCGGTGGTGGTAGCGGAGATTGGAACGCCGGCGGGGGCGGTTGCGTCGGCGACGGGGCTGACGTGGGGTGGGGGCTCGAAGGCGATTGCGGAGGCGCCGCGGGCGATCAATGGGAACAAGGGGCGGCTGGGACATGTGCTGCTGGTGGGCGGAGCGTTTGGGAAGGCGGGCGCGCCGTCGATGGCGAGCGTCGCTGCGCTGCGGGCGGGTGCGGGGTTGGTGACGGCGGCGGTGCCGCGAGAGATTCTTTCGATGGTGGCAGCGGTTGCGCCGGAGTTGATGCTGACGCCGCTGGAGGAGCAAAGTTCCGATGCCAGGGTCCACGGCTCAGGGTTTGAGGTGGGTGGATTGGCGCTGGACCAGTTGGAGAGCGAGGAACTGAAGGCGCTGGTGAAGGGCATGACGGTGGCGGGGATTGGGCCGGGGTTGGGGCAGGAGGGAACCACGCCGCAGTGGGTGCGGACGTTTGTGGGGCGGGTGACGCTGCCGATGGTGATTGATGCGGATGCGTTGAATGCGCTGGCGGGAAGGACGTCGCTACTGAAAGATGTTGCGATGAAGGGGCGAACGATTGTGCTGACGCCGCATCCGGGAGAGATGGCGCGACTCGTGAAGATGAGCGTGAAGGAGGTTGAGGCGGATCGGGTGGGCTTGGCGCGGCGGTTTGCGACCGAGCATGGCGTGACGCTGGTGCTTAAGGGCTGGCGGACGCTGGTGGCGCATCCGGATGGTCGGGTGGCGGTGAATACTACCGGGAATCCGTCGATGGCGAAGGGCGGGAGCGGGGATATTTTGACGGGGATCGTGTGCGCGATGCTGGCGCAATATCCTGACGATGTTGCAGATGCGGTTGAGGCCGCGGTGTTTCTGCATGGACTGGCTGGGGACTTTGCCTGCCTGGCGCAGGATGAGCATACGGTTCTGGCGATGGATACGGTGGGGCACCTGTGGCAGGCGTTTCGAGCGCGGGTAAAGTACGCGGACGGGCTGACGTGGATTGCGGGGACGGCGGCGAATGGGGAGAGGCGATGAAGGCGTGGAGTCGGGAAAAGCGGTTGCGGACGCGGAGTGAGAATGGCACGCTGGCGTTGGGGGAGATGCTGACGGAGTTGTTGCCGGCGCCGAAGCTGGTGGTGTTGCGCGGGGATTTGGGGATGGGCAAGACGACCCTGGTGCGGGGGATGGCGGCGGCGCTGGGTGCTGATTCTGCGGAGGTTACCAGTCCGACGTTCACGCTGGTGCACGAGTACCAGGGGAGGAAGACGCGGCTGATTCACCTGGATTTGTATCGGCTGGAAGAGGAGCGGGAGATTGAGGGGATTGGGTTGTGGGAGATGGCGGAGGCGGGGGATGCGCTGGTGATGGTGGAGTGGGGCGACCGGTTCGCGAGCGTGATGGAGCGGGCGGACGCGGAGATTTCGATTGGGCAAGGCGAGGCGGAGAATGAGCGGCTGCTGCTGATGCGCTGGTAATTCCGGAGCGGAAACAGAAAAGGCCGCGAAGAGATCGCGGCCTTTATTGTGTTGCAGTTACATCTTAGAAGCGGACGTGCCAGTCAGCGTTTGTACGATCACGAATGGCGATGAAGCTCGGGACGAAGATGGTGGAAGCAGATGCGAGTGCAATGAGTGCGAGGTACATAGTGATTCTCCTGTGGCGCGCGCGACCGGAGGCCGGGATTGCGGCGCTCTACTACAGCGTTTGAAATCAGTGATTGTGGTCCGTGCCGCCGGGAATGAGGTCTTGACTCAGCCGTCGCGGTCGCGGGAATAGTTTGAGGCTTGTGCGGTCCCAGGAGCTCACCGGGAACCTTGTGGCACCGGTCGCTCGCTCAGTTTGAGGGAGGGCAGCCGGGTATTGTGCACACAACCTGTTACGGATAAGACTAGCGATTGGTTCCCTGTGATGCAATCTTTTTATCGCTCAGCTAGTTCGTTATTCGCACACTATCCATAATTTGTTGGGAAAAGTGAAGCGAATCAGGTCTGGTTTGTAGTACGGGGGTTGGAGCGGGTTGGTTCCATGAAAGGAATGTGAAACGAATTTATTTGATTTGCGACTGCAGTTTATCGGGGTTTGCGGCCTTGGAAGCGGTAGATGGCGCAGAGTTCGTCGCCGGTGGAGCCGTATTCCTTTTGTTGGGCGATGGCGGCCAGGTCGGCGGCGTGGTCGGCGGGGGACATGGGGACGAGGCCGTTCCAGAGGCGGGTGAAGGCGGGGTGGCGGTCGAGGTAGGAGTCGTGCTCGGCGTTGACGTAGAGGAGGTCGAAAGGCCTTGGATTGTTGGAGATAGATTGCTCTACGTGACGGAGAAAGCGGCGCAGGAGGGGGAGTTCGAAGGGGTGGAAGAGGAAGGCGAGGGTGGGCTCGGGGGGAAGGGGATGGGTGGTGGCGTCGGCGTGATGGAGACGGAGGGGGGAGAGGGAGTTGGCTTGTAAGTCATTGTGCCATAGAGAGATATTGGCGTTGGCGATGGCGGCGAGGTCGGCGTTGAGTTCGACACCTTCGACACGGAGGAAGGGGAACTGGGAGGCGAGGAGCATGGCGCGGCCTTTGCCGGCGCCGATGTCGAGGAAGACGGTGCGCTCGATGGGTTGGGGAGTGGTGCGCTGGAGCCAGATGTCTAACAAACCATGGAGGATAGAGGGGGCGACGCCGTAGTAGGCGGTGAGCTCGGAGACTTGGGCGTCGGTACCTTCGGCGATGAGGTAGCCGGGGATGAGTCCGGAGGTATCGGTGCCGTGGAGCTGGTCGAAGGGGTGAATGGCGGGTTCGGGCTTGTGTCTTGGCATGGATAATCGGGGGAAATCAGGTGCGTTTGGTGTCGACTTAGCCCGGTTTCGGGTTACGCAGCGACTGCTTTAGCCTGGTTTCGGGTAGCAGAATGCGGGGTTAGAGGATGGGAAAGAGGGCGGGAAGTAAAGTGAGCTTGACACGCGAGATGGAGGGCAGGCCGAGCAGGCGATTTTCGACCTGGGCGGAGAGTTGGGCTGCGGCTGCCTCGTCGGTTGAGGGGGAGTGGAGGGTGATGGCTGCGATGAAGCGCGGGGGGAGGCCGGGGATGGAGGCGCCCGGGGCGTCGGGGTCGGGGGTGAGGGTGGCGGAGCGGACGAGGCCGGCGGCGACGATGTTGACGCCGGTGGGGGTGTAGCAGTCGCGGAGGAGATGGAGGAGGTCGGCGTCGGTCATGGGAGTTGGCGCCCGATGGAGCGCGCTTCTCCACTGTACCGTTCCCGGGGGAGGATGGGCGGGTTGAGTGAGGCAGGGGGAAGCGCATTGGGTGGTAGCGATCCGGTCTGCCGGCCTTCTCAGAGTAAAAAAATGGCCGGTCCCCGTTTTCGGAGACCGGCCAGGAACGCAGCTGCCTGTCCTGTTCGCTAGACAGACTTGTGGTGCCGCATCTCGATGGGTCTGCGGCGATTTTATTTCCGGCTCTAGTCGTGGGCCATCGCCACAGCTTTTGCCGCAGCCGTTTGTTCGACTGGGGATAGTTGGGACGGCCCGAGTTCGAAGATCAACTTGTTGATGGTGCCGGTGAACTTGAACGGCAGTTCATAGCTGTTATCGACGCCGGTGCGGGTATCGAGCCCAACGTCGAAGGTTTCATCAATGGACATCAGGAGGGGGATGGTGTGCTTGATGGTCTTCTTGTGCAATTCCTTGCCGTCGACGGAGAACACGCCGGTGCCGCCTTTGCCGGGGCCGGGGCCATCGTATTTGAAATCGAAGACGAGGGTGTGCTGGCCGGGCTTGAGGGCCTTGCCGAACCAGTCTTCGTGGACGCGGCCACCGACGCCGCCTTCCCAGCGGAAGCGCTCGAGGTCGAGAAGGTTGTAGACAAAGACCGGCTTGCCATCCTGCAGGAACAAGCCGTATCCGCCGTAGCGACCGCCGAGCGTGACGATCATGCCCTCGGCGCCGCCTTGGGGAACGGTGATGTCGGCAGTGATGGTGTAGTCCTTGTTGAGGATGCTGGGAGCATTCGCGACGGGGATGCCCGCTTTCACACCGGTGTAGGTGAAGACGGTCTTGCCTGCGGTAGCGCTTGGCCGCGGGGTAAGAAGGCGCGAGAAGGCGGTGTTGTCCAGAGGGAACACCTGGTACCTGGTGGCCTCTGCGGTAAACAACTCCTGCAGCTCCTTGAGCTTCTCCGGAAACTTGACCTTGAGGTCGTTGTTTTGGGAATAGTCGACGGCAACGTTGTAGAGTTCCCACTGGTAATCATTGACATCGGGAAGCTTGCCAGTCCCCAAAAGCCAGGGCGCGGCAAAGGGCGTGGTGCAGGCATACCAGCCGTCGTGATAGATGCCGCGATTGCAGCACATCTCGAAGTACTGGGTGGTGCGGGCGGAGGGCGCGCCGCTGCTTGCCTTGCTGAAGGTGTAGTCCATGCTGACGCCTTCGATGGGCTTTTGCGGGATGCCGTTGACCAACTCCGGGGCGTTGATGCCGGCGGCCTGGAGGATGGTTGGCACGATATCGATGATGTGATGGAACTGGGAGCGGATACCGCCGACGTCGTCGATATGGCCGGGCCACGAGACGGCCAAACCCTGGCGCGTGCCGCCGAAGTGAGAGGCTACCTGTTTGGTCCACTTGAAGGGGGTGTCAAAGGCCCATGACCATTGCACGGCCATGTGCGGGTAGGTTTTGTCGGAGCCCCAATTTTCGTAGTGCAGCAGCTGCAGGGGTTCGGGAAGGGTGAGAACGCCGTTGTAGGCCGTGAGCTGGTTGAAGGTGCCTTCCTCGGTGCCTTCGGCGCTAGTGCCGTTGTCGCCACAGATATAAATGATGAGGGTGTTGTCGAGCTTGCCCATGTCCTCGATCTGCTGGACGACCCGACCAATCTCATAGTCGGTATAAGCCGCATAGGCTGCAAAGACTTCGGCCTGGCGGGCATAGAGTTTCTTTTGGATCGCGGTGAGCGAGTCCCAGCGGGGAAGCTTGGCTCCGCCAAACTCGGGCTGTCCGTCGGGCCAGGGTGTGAGCTCACTATCGGCTGGGATCACGCCCAGGCGCTTCTGATTGGCGAAGATCTCGTCGCGCAGCTTTTCATAGCCCATGTCGAACTTGCCTTTGAACTTTTCTATCCACTCCTTTTTGGGCTGGTGGGGTGAGTGCGTGCCTCCGGGCGCGTAATAGAGGAAGAACGGCTTGTCTGGGGCGGCCGCGTTGAGATCGCCCAGGTACTTAACCGCTTCGTCCGCCATATCGGTGATGAGGTTGTAGTCCGAACGTCCGATCCACGGAGAGATTTGGGTATGGTCCTGGAACAAATAGGGCGTCCATTGGTCGGTTTCCCCGCCCATGAAGCCGTAGAAATAGTCGAAGCCCAATCCCGAGGGCCATTGGTCGAAGGGGCCGGCCAGGCTGTAGGTATAGGTGGGAGTGTTGTGGTTCTTGCCGTACCACGAGGTGGCGTAGCCGTTATCGCGAAGGACGGTGGCGACGGTGGCTTTCTCCGGGCTGATGACGGAGTTGTAGCCGGGGAAACCTGTAGCGAGTTCGCCGATGACGCCGGAGCCTACGGAATGATGGTTGCGGCCGGTGATGAGGGCGGCACGCGAGGGAGAGCAGAGGGCGGTGGAATGGAATTGGGTGTAACGCAGTCCGGCCTCGGCGATGCGGTCCAACGTGGGGGTTGGGATGACGCCACCGAAGGTGCTGGAAACGCCGTAGCCCTGGTCGTCGGTCATGATGAGGAGGACGTTGGGCGCGCCTTGCGGGGGAACGACGCGAGGCGCCCACCAGGGAGTGGACTCGGTGGCGGCTTCCTTGATGACACCACCGTATTCCAGGGGCAGCGGCGGAAGTTGCTTGCCATCGAGTGTAGTCGTGGCGGTCGGCGAACCCAGAACGCCAGTAATCTTTTGATCTGCCATTTCGGTATCCTCAGCTTTCATAGGTGGAGCCGCGAAAGAACACCCAGCAACCCGTGCGCGAGCGAGCCAAGCAGCGTATGGGCCGATGATTCTTCATCCGAAGGAAGCTGCCTACTGTCACTTGCAACAGGTTTTGAAGGGTGTTTGCGGCGGCTGTTGATGCTGCGGGATTTGCTGCAGGCTCGCGCGTTGATAATGATTTCTTCGCGGGAACCGAACTTTCTGCGAACGCAAGGCCTCTCTTGAGCATGCACACCGGAATGGAAGCGAAGGAGTCCGCGACGCCTGATCAAACGCTGCTGGTGCTGCTGGCGCAGAGCGGCGACCGGGGTGCGCTGGAAGAACTTCTGCGCGAGGCGTATGGGCCGTTGCGGCGGTATGTGACGTATCTTGCGGGGGCGGGGCTGGCGGACGATATTTTGCAGGAGACGTCGCTGCAGATCTTTCGCAAGCTGCAGCATTTGCGCGAGCCTGCGGTGTTTCGCGCGTGGACGTTTCGGATTGCATCGCGGATTGCGTTTGCGCAGATGAAGAGCGCGCGGCGGTGGCAGTCGATTGAGGACGCGCCGGTGGAAGAGCTGACTACGTTTGATGAGCGCTTGGGCGAGCCGCCGGATGAGGCGTTTTTGCAGATGGTGGAGCGGGTGTCGCCGGCGAGCCGGGCGGTGTTGCTGCTGCGATATCAGCAGGATTTATCGCTGGAAGAGGCGGCGGCGATTTTGGAAATACCTGTGGGCACCGCGAAGTCGCGGCTGCATTACGGGGTCACGATGCTTCGCAAATATTTGACTGATGAAAGGAAACCAGCATGAGCCCTGAATTGAATAACCCTGAGAACAGCAATGGAGAGCGCGCGTTTGTGCAGCAAGCTTTGGCCGATGCGGATCGATCGGAGCGGACGTCGCGGATTGTGGTTGGCGTGCTTGCGATCCTTGTTGTTGTGGTCTTTGTGTGGATGCATGTGCACATGTTCCCGCCGGAGAACCTGGGGGAACTGCTGCACTCGATACTGCGCGTGGATCTGTTCTTTTTGGTGCTCGCGTTCGCTCTCACGATGTATTTGCGACATGTGATGAACAAGAACACGCGGACGATACTGCGGGCGTTGGCGAACACGCGGCAGAGGTGAGGGAAAAGGCGGACCGGGAGGAAAGACATACCCCAGGAGCTAAAGCCCGGATGTTGTGGCCATTTTCGGCTGCGCGCTTTGGTCGAGATGACGTGAGTGATGGTTGGAGAAGCAGCAGATTCCTCGTTCGCGGAGGGGATTAGGATGTAGTTCGAAACGTGCCTGGAGGGTGTATGGGAGAAGAAGGAATGCGGGAAGCGTTGGAGGCGCATTGGCGGGCTTCGGCGGAGGGCGATGTTGAGGCGGAGCATGACATCTATGCCGACGATGCGATCTGCGAGTATCCGCAGTCGGGCGAGCGGATTTTAGGGCGAAAGAATTTGCAGGCGTTGCGGAGTCATCATCCGGGGAAGCCTTCAGGGTTTCAGGTGAGGCGGCTGCTTGGGAGAGAGGATTTGTGGGTTACGGAGTACACGATTACGTACCAGGGGCGGCCGGCATTCACTGTGAGCATCATGGAATTTCGCGAGGGGAAGGTGGTGCACGAGACGCAGTATTTTGCGGATCCGTTTGAGGCGCCGGCTTGGCGGAAGCAGTGGGTGGAGCAGAAGGGGTGATTCAGAAGTTGAAGACGGGGCCTAGTTGGAGCACGAAGTTGCCGCGGTTGATGAACTGTTGTTTGGAGAGCCAACTTTGAATGGGGGGGCTGCCGATGCCGGGCTCATCCACTTTGGCGGTGCGGTAGCGGACGACGGCTTCTTCGAGGCCGATGCGGAAGGCGATGCGTTGGGTGAGGCGGTAGTCGGCGGCAAGCTGCCAGTCCCAGGCGAAGTGATGGATGGCGCCGAGGGGCGGCTCCTGCGGGGTGCCGTTGGCGTCGGTGACACCGGGGTAGGGAAGGCCATCGGCGTTGCCGCCGATGGTTCCGACGCGCGGAGGCGAGCCGAGGACGGTGTAGAGGACGGGGCTGCGCAGATAGGCCTGGTCGAACTGCACCATGCCGGGGCGCAGGGCAAAGTGGAGGGCGTAGTAGTGCCATTGCCTGCTGGCGCTGAGACCGAAGAAGGCGGCGAGCATGTTGCCGCCGGCGCGGTCGCTGGGCAGAGGGCTGGTGTTGGGGTGATAGCTGACCGAGGTATCGAAGCCGAGCCAGCCGCGGATCTTGAGGGTGGTCTGCAGGCCACCGCCGATGGAGGTCTCGCGGCAGTTGAAACAGGTGGGGGTGTTGGCGGCGATGCTGAAGCTGTCCCAGAAGGGAGCGAGCTGGACCTGGGGAATGGTACGGTACTCGGCGACTTCTTTTGAGGGGAACCAGAAGACGCGGTTGGGGGGCTGGATGGCTTGCTCATAGTCGCGATACCAGGGCACCTTCCAGCGCAACATGTTGGCGAAGGAGCGCGAGGGGCTGAGGCCGCTGCGGACGACGAGGGGCCAGAAGCGGTCAGGGTGACGCAGGACCATTGGCCGGGTGACGTAGCGGTCGATGACGTCTTCGGCGGTGACCCAGACCATGCCTACGGTGGGAGTGATGATGAAGTCAACCCAGCCGGTGTTGTTGGTGGATTTCTTGCCTGGATTGCAGATGCCGGTTGGCCAGTCGAAGGACTGGTAGAGGCAGTTTTGGGGGTAGGTGAAGCCACCCTCGTTGCCGATGCCGGCCTCGCCGGCGGGGCTGATCTCGGAGTGGGTGCTGTAGACGACGGACCAGAGGAAGCCTTTGAAGCGGGACTTGCCGTAACCCGGGTCGCCCCATTGCAGGCGGCGGTCGGTGGGGCTGTTCTGGATCTCGATGTACGTAGCCACCGCGCCTTGCATGGGATGGCCGACGTAGTTCACGATGAAATCGTCGCCATCATTCCAGCGGCGCATGTTGAACTGCTTGGTGGAGGCCAGCCAATCGTGCCAGAAGGGGCGGTGGGCGAGGGTATCGCGCATGACCGAGTCGCTGGAGATGCGAAAGCCATTTTCGACGATATTGAACTCGACGCTCTGCCAGATGAGGCCGCGCCACTGGTAGTGTTCGAGGTAGCCGGGGTCGGGCTTGGCGTCGGGGTCGAAGGTGCTGGACTTCCACCAGCGAGGTGGGCCGGACTGATTGGGAACCTGAGGCGGCTCGTAGGTTGAGTCGGTCGTGTCGTTCGTCCAGGACAGGGGCGGGGCGTGGGTGGATTCGGCGATGGGGGTAATTTGTGGCGAGGGAGCGTTGGGGAGGTCGGGAAGGGTGGGGAGAGACGTGATGGGAGCGGGACCTTGGGAATGCGCCGAGAGGGAGTGGCCGAATACGAGAAGGAGGAGGCAGATTATTTGGAGGAGGAGCGCAGGCGTGCCTGGAGGGGTGCATTTGGGTACAACGGGGCCAATTTCGGAGGGCATGGCGTACCTCCTTCCTGCGATACGAAGTTCAGGTTGCTGCGGGTTCCTTGAGAATCTGTGCGGCTGCGCGGAGACCGCTGCGAATGGCTGCGTGGACGGTTCCCCAGTTGCCGGTGATGTCGGTATGCTCGCCGGCGAAGAAGAGGGTGTCGGCTTGAGGCTGGGCCATGGCGTAGGAGGCATCGACGGCGCCGGCGGGGACGTAGCTGTAGGCGCCGCGGGCGAAGGGGTCGGCGGCCCAGTCGTGCGAGTAGGTGGCGACGAGGGCGGAGCGGACGAGGTGCTGGTCGAGGGCGAAGACTTTCGCGAGCGCGGCGCAGGCGTCGGATCCGAGTTGCGCGGGGGATTTTCCTTCCAGCGCTGAGGCACGCGGGCCGCCTACCCATCCTGTAAGGGCAGGGAGGGAGGCGGGGTCGGGGTGGGATGTCCACCACACGGGCGGGTTGTGACCAGGCGTAAACAAGAAACTCAGGGTACGCATCGCCTGCGGGCCGAACAACTGGGTAAATTGCCAGTGTGTAAATTGCCAGTACGGGTGGCGAAGGACCATGGTGAAGCGGGCGGCGTGGCCCATCGCGAGGCGTCGTGCGTGAGGGATGGCGGCTGGTTCGGGAGTGATGGGAATTCCGCTGGGCTGGTTGACTTTGTGGAGGACGCCGAGCGGAAGGGTTACGATGCATCGCGGCACGGTGAGATCGCCGTGCGAGGTTGTTACGAGGACGTTGCCGGGGGTCCAGCGGATGTTGAGGACTTCGGAGTCGAGCCGGATTTCGCCGCCGAGATCTTTGACTCGGGCGGCGAGGTAGTCGGTGAGCTGCGCGTAGCCGCCGGGAATTTGCCAGGAGCGATCGCCTTCGGTGGCGTCCTCCGCCTGCTGCTGGATGCCGAGTGAGCGAACGCTGATGCGATTTGCGTCGGCGGCGTTGAAGCATTCGACGTAGGCGGTGAGGGCGGGGCGAAGGTCGGCGGGGACGTCGCTGGCGGCGAGCCAATGGGCGAAGGTCTGGTCTTCGGCGGCGAAGTTTTCTAGTTGGCCGGAATTTTTAAGGCGCTCGAGGGGTTCGAACATGGTGGTGTCCTGGGGGTCGTCTTCGACGAGGTTGCCGGGAGACTGTTCGCGGAGCATGGAGCCGTGGCGCTCGACGGTGGTGACACCGACTTCGTCGATGAGGGCCCAGAGCTCGGGGGGGCGTCCGTGGACAAACTCGGCACCGAGCTCGACGGTGCCGCCGCCTTCGACTGGCTGCGACAGGATTCGACCGCCGACGCGTTGTTTGGCTTCGAGGACGCAGACGCGGAGGCCGCGTTCGGCGAGGGCGCGTGCGGCGGTGAGGCCGGCCATGCCGGCGCCAAGGATGAGGACGTCGATATCGTTGGGCAAGTGGGGTTCCTTTCGTTTCTTGCTCAGATGCAGCAGCGGATGTGGTGGCGAGGAGGACGCGGTCCGCGGTTGCGTCTGGTCGCGGGGGAGGAGTATGTATGGGTGTCGGGTTAAACGTTTTCTCAGCGGCGAAGATATGGCGCTGGGAGCGATGGATCGGCGGAACGAAAAAAGATGATGGAAGGGACTTGCGGACATTCTATGGCAAAGAAATTGAGCTCATTGTTTGGGAACCTCGTGTTGCTGGGCGTACTTTTCTCCGCGTTCGTGATGAACACGGGCTGCGTGGCTGCGATGCCAGGGGCAGCTTCGGTGCACACGGCGGGGGCGGGTTCGCGGCCGTGTGACCTGGTTGCGTCGGCGACGCCGTGCGTGGCGGCGATCAGCACGACGCGGGCGTTGTATGCGAGCTATACCGGGCCGCTGTACCAGGTGACGCGGCAATCGGATAAGGCGAGCGCGGATGTGGGGCTGCTGCCGGATGGGTATGCGAATGCGGCGGCGCAGGATACATTCTGCGCGAAGACGACGTGTACGATCACGAAGATTTATGACCAGTCGGCGAACGATAACGACTTGACGCCGGCGCCTGCTGGCGGAGCGGCGAGCGGGCCGGGGCCGGGTGGGTACGATGTGCCGGCGGTGGCCGACGCGCTTCCGGCGATGGCCGGGGGGCACAAGGTGTATGGGATCGCGATTGCGGCGGGGATGGGGTATCGCAACGACAGTCCAAAGGGGACAGCGGTGCGCGGTGAGCCGGAGGGCGTGTACATGGTGACCTCGGCGCTCCATCTTAACGAGAAGTGCTGCTTTGATTTTGGCAATGCGGAGGTGAACAACCTGGACAACAAGGCGGGACACATGGACGCGATCAACGTGATGTGCCATGGCACACCGTGCGCTCCGGATGCGGGGCTGGATATGGAGGATGGTATCTACGGGAATCTCGCGGTGCCGGCCGGGACTTCGTTTGTTACGGACATGGGCGCGAGCGATGGTCAGCATAGCTACGCCATCTACCAAGGCAATGCGCAGAGTGGCGGGCTGACGAGTACGGGGATCATTGCACTGCCGAAGGGGTATCAACCGATGCAACAGGAGGGCGCAATCATTTTGGGGATTGGTGGGGATAACAGCAATTGGGCTACAGGGTATTTCTTTGAGGGCGTGATGACGAAGGGTATGCCGACGGCGCAGGCCCTGGAGGCGGTGCAGGGGAATATTGTGGCTGCGGGGTATGGGGGGACGTTGCAGCCCTGATGGAGCGTGGGGAGTGGGGCCGGCTTGGGTGCGGTAGAGTGGAGGCACTGCCCGGTCAAAGCCTTGACGCACAGGACGCGACGCCGGCCGAATTTCGCTGTGGTGTCTCTGCGCCGTTTCGATGGGCGAGGGTGCGCGCGGTTGCAGGTGAATTTGATTTGAGGAGAGAGCGATGAAGATTCGTGTGGCGGTGTTGGCCGTGGTGGTGATGGCGGTTGCTTGCGGTGTGCAGGCGCAGACTGCGGTGAAGCGGATTTATTCGGCGGGGACGCCGGTGGCGTCGCAGAGGTTTGCGGCGGCGATCTGGGCGGGGGACACGCTGTATCTGTCGGGGCAGATGGCTAGCCCGATGACAGCGGATGCGGCCAAGGGAACGGCGGCGGTGTATGGCGATACCGAGACACAGGCGGAGAGTGTATTGACCAAGATTGAGGCGCTGCTGAAGACGCAGGGGCTGACGATGGGTGACGTCGTGGAGATGCAGTGTTTTTTGGCGGGCGATCCGGCGAAGGGCGGCAAGATGGATTTCGCGGGATTGAATGCGGCGTATGCGAAGTTCTTTGGGACGGCGGAGCAGCCGAATCGGCCGGTGCGGGCGGCGATGCAGGTGGCGGCGCTGGCGACGGATTGGGGGCTGGTGGAGATCCAGGTGATTGCGGTGCGGAGCAAGGGCGCTACGGTGGAGAGCGTGGACTTGATGCCGAAGAAGTGAGGTGGGCGCCGTGAGCTGGGGTCGAGACAAGAGAGCATACCCCAGGGTTAAAGCCCTTGTTCTTTTTCGGTGAAGGAGACCCAAGGATGAAGCCTTGGGGTAGCTAGAGGCAGCGACAAGGTCTGAGCGGGAACGATGGACCGCCGTGGCTGGATCAGGCGTAGCACGACGTTTCTCGGTGACGTTTTTGGCGATGACGCAGCATGTGATCAACCATGTGAGCGTGGTGGCGAGGGTTGGGGAGCTGTGGTCTCCGCCGGTGGAGAAGTCAACGGCGCGGGCGGCCTCTCGAACTCCGCGGCGGCGAATCGGAGTTGGGATCGGCGGCGAGCTTTTGTTTTTGAGGATGGCAGGTGGGGGGACATCTTGCGTTCGTCATCCCACCCGCCCGCAGAAGCGCGCGGATGGGCACCTGGGTTTGTCTGATGGGGCACTCAGCGTTTGCTCTTGAACAGCGGCGGTGAAGACGCCCGGAAAATCTTTTGATGAGGCTGAAGAGGTAGTGGATGCAAATGTTTGGCGGGTGAGAGGTGGAGTCTTGGAGGGGGTTTTGTGCGTCTTATAACTGATCGCACTCCACTGCGAACTACACCCCTCTGAGGCGTTTATGTGGATCGTTCGGCTAGCTCTTCGCCGCCCTTACACCTTCGTTGTGCTGTCGATGCTGATTGCCTTGCTGGGCATCGGGTCGGCGATTGAGACGCCCAAGGATATTTTCCCGAACATTAATATTCCGGTGATCACGATTGTGTGGACGTATGCCGGACTGACGCCTGAAGAGATGGAAGGGCGCGTGGTGACGGTGTGCGAGCGGGCGTTGACGACGACGGTCAACGACATGGAGCACACGGAGAGCGAGAGCTACCAGGGCATCGCGGTGGTGAAGGTGTACTTCCAGCCGCAGGTGCAGGTGTCGCAGGCGCTGGCGCAGGTGACGTCGATTGTGCAGACAATTTTGCGGGTGTTGCCGCAGGGGACGTATCCGCCGTTTGTGATCAAGTACGACGCGTCGTCGGTGCCGATTGTGGAGCTGGCGCTGAGCGGGCAGGGGCTGAGCGAGGCCGATCTGTATGACGATGGGCTGCAGTTTATCCGGCCGCGGCTGGCGAATGTAAAGGGAGCGAGCGTTCCGCTGCCGTGGGGCGGCAAGGTAAAGCAGGTGATGGTGGATACGGATCCGAACCTGCTGTACGCGCGGCATTTGTCGGCGAGCGACGTGTCGACGACGATCTCGCAGCAGAACGTGATTCTTCCGGCGGGCACCGAGCGGATGGGCGATCGCGAGTACGTGATGAAGACGAACTCGAGTCCGGATGATTTGTCGGCGCTGAATGATCTGCCGGTGCGCGCGGCGAACGGGGCGGTGGTGTACGTGAAGGACGTGGCGCAGGTGCACATGGGCTACGCGGTGCAGACCAATATTGTGCGCGAGAATGGCAAGCGCTCGGCGCTGCTGATGGTGCTGAAGAACGGCGATACGTCGACGTTGGATATTGTGTCGCAGACCAAGGCGATGATTCCGCAGTTGAAGGCGGGGCTGGGGAATTTGACGATTACGCCGCTGTTCGATCAGTCGATATTTGTGCGGTCGTCGATTAACGAGGTGGTGCGCGAGGCGTGCATTGCGGCGGCGCTGACGGGGTTGATGATCCTGCTGTTCCTGGGGTCGTGGCGGTCGACGTTGATTGTGTGTATCTCGATTCCGCTGTCGATTGCTACGTCGCTGATTATTCTGAGTGCGCTGGGCGAGACGATTAATGTAATGACGCTGGGCGGGCTGGCGCTGGCCGTGGGCATCCTGGTGGATGATGCGACGGTGGAGATTGAGAACACGCATCGGAATATGGCAGAGCGGCGGCCGCTGACGCAGGCGATTCTGCATTCGGCGCAGCAGGTGGCGGCGCCGGCGTTTGTGTCGACGTTGTCGATCTGCATTGTGTTTGTGCCGGTGGTGCTGCTGACGGGCGCGGCGAAGTACTTGTTTACGCCGCTGGCTGAGGCGGTGGCGTTCGCGATGATGGCGAGCTATTTTCTATCGCGCACGCTGGTGCCGACGATGATGCATTTTCTGCTGGGGAAAGAGATTGCGCTGTACCAGGATCCGGGGGAGAGCGAGCGCGAGGAGCGGCGCAGCTTTGTGTGGCGGATTCATTCGAAGTTCGATCGCCAGTTCGAGAAGATGCAGCACCACTACAAGGACCTATTGGATTGGTGCCTGGAACATGCGGCCATCACGCTTGGATTCTTTGTGCTGCTGGTGATTGTGAGCTTGCCGCTGACGTTGTTTATCGGGAAGGATTTCTTCCCGTATGTGGATTCGGGGCAGATGAAGCTGCATGTGAATCCGCCGCCGGGGCTGAGGCTGGAGGATTCCGAGCAGTTTTTTGCGGCGGTGGAGAAGGAGATCCGGACGCAGATTCCGGCAGATCGGATTGAGTTAATCCTGGATAATATCGGGCTGCCGAACAGCGGAATTAACCTGGCGTTCTCGGGGACATCGACGATCTCGAACTCGGATGGAGATATTCAGATTGCGTTGAAGCCGGGCGCGAAGGATACGCAGATGTACACGCGGATTCTGCGCGATGATTTGCGGCGGAAGTTTCCGACGGCGACGTTCTTCTTTACGCCGGCGAACATGACGAACCAGATTCTGGACTTTGGATTGCCGGCGCCGATTGATCTGCAGGTGATCGGGCACGATCCGGGGAACTATGATCTGGCGACGAGGCTCGCGAAGCAGATTGCAGGGATTCCGGGAGCGGTGGATGTGCATTTGCATCAGCAGGTGAACTATCCGACGATGCAGATCAATGCGGACCGGACGAAGGCACGGCAGGTGGGGCTGACGCAGACGGATGTGGCGAGCTCGGCGCTGATTTCGCTGACAGGGTCGGGGCAGACGACGCCGAATTACTGGCTGAATCCGAAGACGCAGGTGAATTACCAGATTGTGACGCAGACACCGATTTACCGGATCGACAGTTTGCAGTCGCTGGCGCGGACACCGATTACGTCGCCGAACGGGAACACGACGCAACTGCTGGGGAATGTGGCGGACTTTCGGCGGGAACTGTCGCCGATCATTGCGGACCATTACAACATTCAGCCGGTGTATGACATCTATGCGGATGTAGATCAGAGAGACCTGGGCGGCGTGGCGAGCGAGATCCAGAAGATCATGGACCAGACGAAGAAGAGTCTGCCGAAGACGACGCAGATATCGTTGCGCGGCGAGGTGCAGACGATGAACGAGTCGTTCGTGCGGCTGGGCGTCGGAATTATTTTCGCGATCATGCTGGTGTATTTGCTGATGGCGGTGAACTTCCAGTCGTGGCTGGATCCGCTGATTATTCTGATGGCGATTCCTTGTGCTTTCTGCGGGATATTGTGGATGCTGTTTTTGACGCAGACGACGTTTAGCGTGCCATCGCTGATGGGCGCGATTATGACGATTGGCGTGGCGACGGCGAACTCGATTCTGCTGGTGGTGTTTGCCAATGACGAACGACTGGCGGGGAAGAATCAGCGCGAGGCGGCGCTGAATGCGGGCCACACGCGGCTGCGGCCGGTGCTGATGACGGCGATGGCCATGATCATCGGCATGCTGCCGATGGCGCTGGCATTTGGCGAGGGTGGCGAGCAGAATGCGCCACTCGGGCGAGCCGTGATTGGGGGACTGATGTTCGCGACGATGGGCACGCTGTTCCTGGTGCCAACGATTTATTCGTTGCTGAAGACTCATCCACCGATTGACTACTCGAAAGAGATTGACGAAGAAGCGGGGCCGGCGTTGAGTGGGCACGGCCAGCAACCACCGAATCCCTCGCAAGGAAGTCAGGAGCAGACAGCGTAATGGCCGACGACAGGCACGACCCGATTGATCCGAAGCACGAGCGACCCCGGCCGGAGGAGAGTAGTCCGGAGCAGGTGGGCGAGCAGTTTGCCGATCCGAACTCTGGCGACGACCGGCGGCTGGGCAAGCGGTTTGAGGAGACGAACTCCAGCCGCGCGAAGCATCCCCACGAGCCGCTGAAGGAGAGAGTCCACTGGCCGGAGAATCGGAGGCCGCTGTACTGGTTTCTGATCGCGTTTGTGATCCTGGTCGCGATCGCGCTGTTGGCGGGTGGGCTGCCGCGGCACTTCCGCAACCAGGAGGTCGACCAGCGGTCGCAGCGGGAGAGGGACGCGAAGCCGGTGGTGGAGACGATGACCGTGGTCCAGCCGAAGGACCGGGCCGGACTGGCGGTGCCGGGAACGACGATTCCGTTAACCCAGGCGTATGTGTATGCGCGGGCGAACGGGTATTTGCAGAAGCGGTTTGTGGACATCGGCGATCGCGTGAAGCAGGGGCAGTTGCTGGGGGTGATCGATGCACCGGACATGGATGCGCAGGTGGCGCAGGCGAAGCAGCAGGTGTTCCAGGCAGAGCGGCAGCTGGACCAGCAGAAGTCCCAGCTGGCGCTGAACACGGTGACGGTGCAACGCTATCGGGTGCTGGTGGCGAAGGGTGTGTTCTCGCGGCAGGATGGGGATACGCAGGAGGCGAACTACGGGTCGCAGGTGGCAAACGTGCTGGCGGCACAGCGCAACGTGGATGCGTTCAATGCGAATCTGCAACACCAGTTGGCGCTTCAGAGTTATGAGCAGGTGCGGGCTCCGTTTGCGGGCGTGATTACGGAGCGGGACGTGGATGTGGGCGCGCTGATATCGGCGGCGGGGGTGAGCTCGGGGGCGCAGGGCTCGGCGGCGCCGCAAGGGCAGAACTCGACGGCGGGGGGAACGACGCAGGCGGGAGCGACCAATAATTCCGGGAGCTCGGGGAGTGGGCCGACGTCGGCTGTGTCGGCGCAGACGCCGGGGCAGGGCGGGCCGCTGTTTGGACTTTCGCAACTGCAGCGACTGCGAATTTTGGTGTCGGTGCCGGAGGGATATGCGCCAGCGATCCACGTTGGGTTGAAGGCGCCGATTGAGGTGCAGGAGTACCAGGGCCCGCCGTTGTATGCGGAGGTAACGCGGACGGCGAATTCGATTGATGCGAATACGCGGACGATGCTGACCGAGCTACAGATTGATAACTCGGCGGGCAAGCTGATCTCGGGCATGTACGTGGTGGTGACGTTTCCGCCGGCCAGGGGGGTGCAGGCGCCGCTGGTGATTAACGGGGACGCGATTGCGATTCGCGGGAATACGTCGATGGTGGCGACGGTGGTGGACGGGACGATCCACTGGGTGCCGGTGACGATTGGGCGCGACTTTGGCAGCGAGACGGAGATTGTGAGTGGGCTGAAGGCTGGCGACGTCATCGTGACGGATGTGACTGATGAGGTGGTCGAGGGCGCGGCGGTGGAGGTGCACACCGCGGGTAAGCAGCAGGTTCCGGGACAGCAACAAGGTCCAAGCAAGCAGACGAGTAGTGAGAGTAAACCATGAGGCGGGCGAGGCGGAGGGGGCTACAGAAGGCTGGGGCTGCGGTGATGATGTTGGCTGCGGCGGTGGTTGCGCGGGGGCAGTCGCCGTCGCCGGCGTTGCCGCCGCAGAATATGCCGGCGCTGCGTCCTGCACCGGCGCAAAGCACGGTGCCGCCGGGACCGGCCACGGAGATGCCGGTGCCACAGATCACGCCGATGGATGGACATGTGCCGCCGCCGGATGCGCCGCAGCCGGAGTTGCAGCGTACGGAGGACTCGACTACGGAGCCGCAGCGTGAGGGCGTGACGGGATTGCGGCCGGATTTTCTGGGGTTCCTAGGGCCGTATCGGCGGCCAACGGTGCCTCCGCTGTTTGAGGGAGACGCGACGCGGCTGGATGGGTTGATCCGCGATGGGAAGCTTTACCTCACGTTGCAGGACGCGATTGCGCTGGCACTGGAAAATAACCTGGATGTGGAGACGGAGCGCTACAACCTTACGGTGGCGGCCACGGATGTGGTGCGGGCGGCGGGGGGCGGGATCACGCGCGGCCTCGACTTCACGACGGCGCTGCCGCAGAACGGCGTGGGCGGGCCGGGGTCGCCGCTGTTGAATGCGGTGACGGTGAACAGCAATCCGACGACCCCGACGGTGACGGATTTGACGTCGCTGAATTCGACGACGCAGATTCAGCAGTCGTGGTCGCAGCTGTCGACCGGGTTTGCGTATTCGCTGGGGCCGACGGTGCCGCTGTTTGATCCGCAGCTGATTGGCGATGTGGGGTATCTGCGGCGGACGGATACGGTGACGCTGGGAGGTGCGTCGACGACCGGTACGGGAACGACGACGGGGACGGAGACGGGGACAACCGCAAGCACAGGGCCGATGGATTTTGTGGCGACGAATGTGGCGTATCTGCAGGGGTTTTCGACGGGGATGCAGCTGGAGGCGATTGGGAGCAATGCGTCGTCGGTGGAGTATGGGTTGGCGTCGCAACTGAATCCGTTTTCGACGCCGAGCACGTCGGTGACGCTGACGCAGCCGTTGTTGCGGGGGTTTGGGCGGGGCGTGAATCTGCGCTATCTGCGGATTGCGCGGGTAGACCAGAAGATTTCGCGACTGCTGTTTGAGGAGCAGGTGCTGCAGACGATTTATGGGACGTCGCGGCTGTATTTTGACCTGGTGTCGCTGGGCGAGGATGTGCTGGTGAAGACGGAGTCGCTGCGCGCGGCGACCAAGCAGCGCGAGGATTATGAGAACCAGGAGCAGATGGGAACACTGGCGCCGATTAATTTAACGCAGGCGAAGGCGCTGGAAAGCTCGAGCCGGTTCGCGCTCATCCAGGCGCAGGGACTGTACAAGCAGGAAGAGATTATTCTGCGCAACCAGTTATTGCGGACGGCCTCGCCGGTGTTCACGGCGCAGTTCAACGAGATTGTGCCGACCGACCGGATTGTGGTGCCGGAGAAATTGGAGGATCTGAATGTTCCGGAGCTGGTGGGGGAGGGGTTATCGCGGCGGCCGGATTTAGGGCAGGCGCAGTTGCAGGTGGAGACGGGGAAGATCAGCGTGGAGGCAAGCCGGAACAATGCACGGCCGCAGTTGAATTTGTATGCGAACGTGGAGACGCGGGGATCGACGGAGCAGCCGTACGAGCAGCTGGGATCGCCGGGGACGGGACTGCCGACGACGCCGCAGGATTTGGCGCTGGCCGGGCTGAGGGTGTCGACGATCTACCAGGCTGGATTGCAGTTGACGCTGCCGCTGCGCAACCGGGTGGCGCAGGCGGATGCGGCGCGGGATACGGTGCAGCTGCGGCAGGTGCAGGCGCGGACGGAGAAGGTGGCGCAGCAGGTTCGCGAGGATGTGGAGACGGCGGTGGTGGCGTTGCAGACGGCGCAGGCGGCGTATGAGTCGGCGTCGCAGAGCAGGGAGTACCAGGCGCAGTTGCTGGATGCGGAGAGAGACAAGTTGTCGGTGGGGCAGTCGACGGATTTGTTGGTGCTGCAGAATGAGGCGTACCTGGCGCAGGCGAAGTCGACCGAGATTGCGGCGCGGTCGAACTGGATGAAGGCGCGGATCAGCCTGGACTATGCGCTGGGAGATTTGCTGGAGAAGAACCACGTGGAGCTGGACGACGCGATTCGGGGTACGCTGCCGCCGGGTGGTACGGGTTCACCGGGAGGTACCGTCCAGCCGGGGAGTACATCGCAGTAAGGCTAAATTGCGGGGACTCAGCGGGTGGGGATTTGTGGAAACCCACATCTCAAAAGCGAGATATGGGGCACCCGGTTGGTGGGGGTGGGTTAGACGCCGGTGGCCTTGTGATATTTCACGCAGTCGTCGATGTGGTGGATGGCGCGGTCTTTCATGGTGGGGTCGGGGTGGATGGGTTGGGCGCCCTGGCGGTAGAACTCGAGCCAGGTGAGGCAGCCATTGATGTCTTCGATGTGGCCATCCTTCTGATTGGGGTCGACGGGGATGAGCTGCTGGAGGTCGTGGAGAGCGGGGGCGAAGGTGGCGGGGGGATCGTCGCGGAGGGCGGCGGCGTGGTCGAAGGCGGCCCAGGCGGGCGTGTTGAGGCGCGGCGTGGTGATGACAACCGGCGCTGGGGTGTTGCTGGTGGAGGTGAGGTTCTTCTGGTCGCGGCGATGGCGGACGATGTTGAAGAGAAAGAGGCCGAGGATGACGGCGAGGAGGACGTAGTGGCGGGGACGTAATTGCATGGTTGTCAGTTCTCAGTTGTTAGTTCTCAGTTGTTCGTTCTCAGGACTCCATGGAGGGAAACTGATAACTGAGAACTAAGAACTGACAACGTGGTTAGTGGGTGCGGTCGACCAGGTAGCGGGCTAGGGACATGAGTGGATTGGCCGCATCGCCAAAGGGAGCGAGAGCGTGGTCGGCATCGGCGATGAGGTTGGCGGCGTCTTTTTTGGATTGTTCGATGCCGTAGACGGCGGGCCAGGTGGCTTTGTCGGAGGCGGTATCTTTGCCGGCGGTCTTGCCGAGTTCGGCGGAGGTTTGGGTCATGTCGAGGATGTCGTCGACGATCTGAAAGGCGAGGCCGGCGCTTTGGCCGAAGGTGCGTAAGCGGGCGAGGATGTCGGTGTGGCTGAGGTCTGTGGAAACCCAGGTCTCAGAATCGAGACCTGGGGCACCCGGATTGGTGGCTAATCCCAAGAGGCCGCCGCAGACGATGCTGGTGGTGATGAGAGCTCCGGTTTTGGCGCGGTGGATGCGCTCGACGAGTTCGGGGGTGGGCTTGTGGTGTTCGGATTCGATGTCGACGACCTGGCCGCCGATCATTCCAGGGGGAAGCGCGGTGGGGGCTCCTACGCCGGTGCCGATGGCGAGGGCGAAGTCGTGGAGGATGGCGACGATGGTGGCGGGCGGGGCGGGGAGGTTGGAGATGACCTGGAAGGAGAGGTTCTGGAGGGCGTCGCCGGCGAGGATGGCGATGGCTTCTCCGAAGGCGACGTGGCAGGTGGGCTGGCCGCGGCGGAGGTCGTCGTTGTCGAGGGCGGGGAGGTCGTCGTGGATGAGGGAGTAGGTGTGGGCCATTTCGATGGCGGCACCCAGGTCCGCGGCTCCCGGGGGGATTTGGCCGGTGCCGGCTACCATGCGCGCGGCTTCCATGCAGAGGATGGGGCGGAGGCGCTTGCCGCCGGCGAAGGTGGAGTGGCGCATGGCGCGGTGGATGGAGTGGGGTTCGGTGGTGGCCGAGGGAAGGAGGCGCTCGAGCGCTGCGTCGGTGAGGGTGACGCCAGAGGTTAGGATGTCTTGCACTTCAGAGTTCATGGTCACTTGTGATTCTACGTCGTCCTGCGAGCACAGGGGGTGCCGGGCTTTCAGCTCTTAGCTTTTAGCTTCTAGCTAAAGGCGGGAACGGGCGCTCGCTGCGCGAGCGAGAAGCGGGTTCCTCGCTGCGCTCAGAATGACAACTAGAAAAGCAAGGGCAACTACAAGAGCAACTGCAATTACAGGGGTCCTTCACTTCGTTCAGGATGATGAGAGGGCGGCCGGGGTGGGGTCGCTGCGGTTTTGCGGCGGTAGGTTATGGCGAGGGCGATGAGGGAGAGGGTGGTGAGGATGAGGCCTAGTTGTTGGTCGAGGGTGCCGTGCCAGGTGATGTCGATGGTGTAGTCGCCGGCGTAATAAAGGGTGAGCGCGATGAGGCCGTCGTTGCGGAGGTTGTGGGCGGGATGGTAGAGGGACATGGCGTTCGAATCGGATTCGGTGATGTCCCAGTTGGGGTAATCGCGAAGGTTGAGGATGAGGAAGCCGCGGGTGGGGGCGTGGAGTTGGAAGTGGTGGGGCGTGGGCGTGGAGAGGGTTTGGGCGTCGGGGATGGGGGTGTCGTCGGTGTCGAGGCTGGGGTTGAGTTCGACGGCGGTGGGCGTGGTGTTGGGCGCGGGGTCGTTGGGGGAGTGGGCTAGCCAGTAGGCGGGGTTGTTGGAGCGGAGGGGGTCGTTGTCGGCGAGGGTGG
>Ga0210392_10000155_pt1 | contig 56624 bp, 44 predicted proteins | sample IncBWC30OmetaG_FD_161057 | JGI IMG/M metagenome (GOLD analysis project Ga0210392, IMG submission 161057) | Forest soil microbial communities from Barre Woods Harvard Forest LTER site, Petersham, Massachusetts, United States - Inc-BW-C-30-O ... | reverse complement strand
ACTGCACCGTGCCCGTCACCCCGCTCGGTACCACCGCTACGAAGTTCACCGCCTGCGCGAACGTCGACGGATTCGGCGACGACGTCAGCGTAATATTCGCCACCCCATTCGCTCCCAGCGTCGCCTTCGTCACTGCCTGGTTGTCAACCGCCGAAGTCGCAGGGTTATAGTTGGCGTCGCCGCTATAGAGCGCCGTCACCGGATGCGTTCCCACCGCCAGGCTGCTGGTGGTGAACGTCGCGGTCGTGCCGCTGATCGAAGAAGTCCCCAGCACCGTCGTTCCGTCCACGAACTGCACCGTGCCCGTCACTCCGTTCGGCACTGCCGCCGTGAACGTCACGGTCTGCAGATACGCCGATGGGTTGGGGGAAGAGACCAGCGTGATATTCGGCAGCCCATTCTGACCCAGCGTCGCCTTGCCGACCGTCAGCGTACCGTTGACGAAGGCAACCACGTAGTTGCTGGAGCTGAGGCCGGCTACCGAGATCGGATACGTTCCAGCGGTGGAAGTGGGCGTAGCCGTGGTCGCGTAGACCGGCACACCCGTGACCGCGGTCGCATACGTATCACCGTTGACCAGCGTTCCAGTCACCGTGTAGGTGAAGGCTGGATTGCCCTGCCCGTAGGGTCGGCTCGCGCTGCCCACCGTGATGGTCAGGGCAGCTCCTCCGCCGGGCGCAGACCTCGGGCTGATCGTCAGCCCCACAGGTCCGCTGGTGCTCGCTCCGTAGTTCGTATCGCCCTGGTAGCTGGACGTGATCGTATACGTCCCCGCCGGCAGCGACGAGGTGGTCAGCGTCGCCACTCCTCCCGACACCGTCCCGGTGCCCAGCACCGTGCTTCCGTTGCTGAACACCACCGTCCCCGTCGCTCCACTCGGAGCCACCGTCGCGGTCAGCGTCACCGGATCACCATACTGCGTTGCCGCGGTGCTCGAGCTCAGCGTCGTCGTCGTCGACGCCGACACGATGCTCAGCGTTCCATTCACCAACGCCACCTGGTAGTTCGCGCTGCTCAGTCCGCTCACACTGATCGGATACGTCGAGCCCGCTGCCGACGTCGCCGTGTCCGCCACAGCGTAGCTCGGAGCTCCGGTCACCGCTGTTGTGTACGTGTCTCCGTTGACCAGCGTGCCCGTGATCACGTAGCTGAACTGCGGATCCGACGTGCCGTACGGTCGGCTGGCATTCTGCACCGTGATCATCAGTGCTGCTCCGCCGCCCGCCGCCGTCTTCTTGGCCACCGTCACCGTTGCCGGCCCGCTCTGGCTGCTGGCATAGGTGGCGTCGCCGTTGTACACCGCCGTGATCGTGTGCGTGCCCGCCACCAGCGTCGTCGTCGTCAGCGTCGCTACACCGCCCGACACCGTGCCCGTGCCCAGCAGCACCGAGCCGTCATAGAAGCTCACCGTGCCGGTCGCGCCCGCGGTAACGTTCGCCGTCAGCGTCACCGGATCGCCGTACTGCGGCGTCGCTGGACCTGCGGTTAAGGTCGTCGTCGTCGGCGAGATCGTCACCGTCAGGTTGCCCGGCACCAGGGCGATCGTGTAGTTGGCCGAGCTCAGTCCAGCCACCGTGATCGAGTACGTTCCAGGCGTCGTTCCCGCCGTCGTCGTGTACGCCGCCGTTCCGCTGATCGCCGTCGCGTAGCTGTCCCCGTTCACCAGCGTGCCTGCCGCCGAGTAGCTGAACGGTGGATTGGCCTGCGTCGTGGTCCGCGTCGCGTCGTTCACCGTGATCGTGATCGCAGCTCCGCCTCCAGCCGCCGTCCGCTGCGTTACCGTCAGCTGCGCCGTGTTGCTCGTATTGGCGGGTACCACCTGATCCCCGTTGTACTTCGCCACGATCGTATGCACGCCCGCGTTCAGCGTGCTGATCGGCAGCACCGCCGTGCCCGTGTTATCCACCGACGCGCTGCCCAGCAGCGTCGTCCCCTCGTAGAAGCTCACCGTCCCCGTTGCGAAGCTCGGCGCTACCACCGCCGTCAGCGTCGCCGGGTTGCCGTACATCACCGTCGTCGGCGCGATGCTCAACGTCGTCGTCGAGGCCGCCACCGTCGATACCACCTGGTTGTCCACCGCCGATGTCGCCGCGTTGTAGTTCGCGTCCCCGCTGTACACCGCCGTCACCGGGTGCGTTCCCACCGCCAGCGTGCTGATGCTCAACAGCGCCGTCGTCCCAGAGATCGTTCCCGTCCCCAGCAACGTCGTTCCGTCCATGAACTGCACCGTGCCCGTCACCCCGCTCGGTACCACCGCTACGAAGTTCACCGCCTGCGCGAACGTCGACGGATTCGGCGACGACGTCAGCGTAATATTCGCCACCCCATTCGCTCCCAGCGTCGCCTTGCTGACGACCTGGTTCAGGGGAGCAGCGGTGCTAGCCGTGAAATCGGTGGAGTCGGGCGTATAGGCTACGGCGATGCTATGGGTGCCAACGGCGAGCGTGCTGGTGGTGAGGGTGGCAACGCCGCCACCGCTCAGCGCGACAGGCCCGCCAGCGGCGACGCCGCCGATGCTGAATTGCACCGCACCGGTGGGCACTAATGTTCCCGCTGTCGGGGCGACGGTTGCGGCGAAGGTTACCGACTGTGTGTAGACGGACGGGTTCAACGAACTGGTCAGCGTCGTGGTCGTGGCTGCAGCAATGCCAGTGGCCTTGAGTTGAATCGTCTGCATCGCCGCCACGGCGTTCAGCGAGGTGTCGGTCAGGATCGACGTCCCTGCGATCACGCCTGCCTGCGTGGGCGTAAAGTCGACCGCGATGGTGCAGTTGACGCCGAAGGCGAGCGTCAGCGCGGTGCCGGAGGAACCAAGTTGCGGGCACGTCGAGGAAGGAGCGAACGTGAAGTTCGCTGCAACACTCGGATTTTCTCCGGCGGAGGGTGGCGGAATCGTCAGGGTCGCGTTGCCGATGTTAGAGACGATGGCGGTCTGCGGATCGTCCGTTGCGTCCGCCGTTCCCACCGTCGTTGGGGTGGGATAAGACAGTTGCGATTGGCTGATATTAATTTTGCGGACACGATTGTTGCCATAGTCTGCAAGGTAGAGGTTGCCGGCACTATCCAAGCCGATGCCGAGGGAACCGCTCACCGTTGCGCTGGTCGCAGGGCCCCCATCGCCGGAATAGGTGGCTGGGCCAGCGCCCGCAATGGTGGAAATCACACCCGTGCCCGCGTTTATCTTGCGGATCCGATTATTGAACTGATCGGAGAAGTAGAGGTTGTCCGCGCTGTCGATGGCAATGGTGCCCGGGTAGTACAACTCCGCACTCGTCGCTGGACCGCCATCGCCGGAGAAGCCTTGTGTCCCCGTGCCTGCAATCGTGCTGATGATGCCTGTTGCTGCCGAGACCTTGCGTATGCGGTCGTTGCGTTGGTCGGCAATATAAAGGTTGCCGGCGCTATCAATGCCAACTCCGCCAGGATACTGAAGCTCGGCGCTGGTAGCCGGGCCGCCATCTCCGGCGTACCCGACCGTGCCGTTGCCCGCAACCGTAGTAATGACGCCCGTTCCAGCCGCTACTTTACGAATACGGCAACCGTTGTAGTCCGTGATATAGAGGTTGCCTACGCTGTCTACATATACCTCGCCAGGGGCCACCAGACCTGCGCTGGTGGCTGGTCCGCCGTCTCCAGAGTAAACTCCAGAACCGCTGCCTGCCACCGTGGTGATGATGCCGGTGGCGACATCCACCTTGCGAATCCTGAAATTGAGATAGTCGGCGATGTAGAGATTTCCGGCGCTATCGACGGTCACGCCTTGAGGGCCTTTGAGTTCTGCATTGGTCGCCAGGCCACCATCTCCCGCGAAGCCCGCAGTTCCGTTTCCAGCAACCGTGGTGATGACGCCGGTGGCTGCGGAGATTTTACGGATACGATTGTCGCCATACTCGGCCGTATAGATGTTGCCAGCACTATCAATGGCCTCGCGGAAGACGGCATCTATCTCTGCGCTGGTTGCCGGGCCACCATCTCCTGTATAGCCAGCAGTTCCATTGCCTGCCACCGTCGTGATGATGCCAGGCGTAAGCGCCGCCAGCGGACCCTCCCCGAGGCCGGTCAGACCGAAGTTGATATTGCCCGTGCTCGTCACCACCCGCAGCGGCACCCACCGTTGTCCGGGATACGCGGGCGTGAACGTCACGGGAATCGTGCAGACGGTTCCCGCAGGGTTACTGGCTCCAATCGTGCAGCCAGTGATGGTTCCTATGCTGTACTCCTGATTGCCACCGAGCGACTGCGGAACGGTGATGCTGGTGATGGTCTCTGCCGCCGATGTTTGCAGCAGGATATTTTGCACGGCGCTGCTCGCGCCCACCGCGGTGGCCGGGAAGTTGTAGTCGCTGATGGAAAGTTTTCGGATGACGTTGTTATGAAAGTCCGAGACATAGAAGCTGCCCTGGTTGTCGACGGCAATGCCGATGGGCGCATCGAATTCGGCGCTCGTCGCAGGCCCACCATTGCCGGTATAGCCAGCGATGCCGTCTCCCGCCACGGTCACAATGATCCCCGCGGTGACCTTGCGAACGCGGTTGTTGGATTGATCGGCAATGTACAGATTGCCGGAACGATCGAAGGTGAGGCGCGCGGGAATATTAAATTCCGCCGCCGCCGCCGGCCCACCGTCCCCCGCGAATCCAGCCGTGCCATTCCCTGCAAACGTCGTGATCACGCCACTAGTCGCAGACACCATACGAACGCGGTTGTTGAGAACGTCGGCGATGTACAGATTGCCGGTGCTGTCGAAGGCTAGACCGGCAGGAGCGTTCAATGCTGCGCTCGTTGCCGCGCCGCCGTCGCCTGAATAGCCGGCTGTGCCGTCGCCGGCCACCGTGGTGATTACGCCGGTGCTGGTCGTCACCTTGCGGATTCGATTGTTCGCGTCGTCCGAGATGTAGAGGTTGCCGACGCTATCGAAGGTGAGATCCGTAGGTGAATACATTGCGGCGCTGGTCGCCGGGCCGCCGTCGCCGGAGAAGCCCTGGGTCCCGTTGCCAGCCACCGTCGTGATGATGCCCGTCGTCGCCGTCACCTTGCGTACGCGGTTATTGGCCTGGTCCGCAATGTAGAGGTTGCCGGCATCGTCTACCACAACGCCTGTGGGTCCCTTCAATTCAGCGCTGATCGCTACGCCGCCGTCGCCGGAGTAGCCAGAGGTTCCATTGCCCGCCACCGTCGTGATGATGCCTGTCGCCACCGTCACTTTGCGAACGACGTTGTTCGTCCAGTCCGCAATGTAGAGGTTGCCCGCACTGTCAGTCGCCACGCCCTCGGTTTGATGGAGTTCCGCGCTCGTAGCCGGGCCGCCATCGCCCGAGTAACCGGCAGTCCCATCACCCGCAGCGGTCGTGACCGCGGGAACAATCTGCATCTGCGCAGCAGCCGGCCGGGCGGTCGCACAAAGAAAGGCAATCATGGTGAGGGCGACGGACTTCAGGGCTTTACGCTGGGCAAAGTTCTTTTGGCTCATGGCGGAGATCTCTTCTCTACGGTTAAATCTGGGCATGGCTTCGTGCTGTCTAAAAAGTCAGACAAGACAGGCTTAGGCGCTCGCTTTCAGAGCACGGGGGCGCGGAATTTCTATTGCGGCACTATCCAAGGAGATAACTCTCCACGGAGTAACTGCCAATGATTTGTGGGGTACAACTGGGAAGGGATTAGAGGCAGATCAACAAGTACAACAGGTGAACAAAGAATCCTGACGGGATTTTAGGGTCCCTGATCGGATTGGTTTTGCATAAAGCTTAGGGCAATATGCCATCGCAGGAAATCGATGTCAACTAAAAATCTTAAGTAGCTGATTTCATTCCCTTGCTGAAAGCTCAACTTTGCGGTTGCGTTACCACGCAGGCAAAACCCTCGTACCCGGCGAACAGTAGCGATAACAAGACGAGAGGCACGGGGAAACTCAAGCCTGTAAACCATCGGGAAAATTTCGAGCCCGCAACGCCTCAAGGCTTTCCTACGTGAACTGGAGACAAGCCAGCGATGAATTGCGAATGGTCACTTGTCACCAATGAATGTCCGAAGCGTTCCACTCATGCTAGTGTTCGCGTTCCTTTCCAGCGAATGACCAACGACCTTTGCAAATCGTCTTTACCTTTCCGCTTACACCAGCATGGCCTGCAGGGAGCACAATGCGTGACGCAAGTCGCGCCAGCGAAAGTTTTTGATCTTCGCGTCCCTCAACACGGCCTCCACTTCTTGTTATCACCGATGCCGAACGCCAGATCTTTAGGAAACTACTGAGGCGATCAGTGGTGCGCGCCTTCCATTCCAGGGATAACTTCTTGACTTTCTCAAATGTATGGAACACATCGTCGATCATGGGCACGCTATGGCTGGAGCCGTTTTTCGTATCCCTCAAAGTGACCACGCCACAATCAAAGTCGATGTCACTCGACAACAAACCTGACTGCTCACCCCTTCGCATTCCAGTCCCTGTAGCAACATCAAGTTCGTAGATGCGATGGAGCAGACGTTTCTTCGCCATTCATTTTGAGGCCCGCAGGCGTCAACTGCGTTCTGTAGCCCGCTCACAGTCGTTCGATTCGTCACGTTTGAGAAACCGAATCACAACATTGTTCCGCTTGTGTTGAGTGACTTCCCGCGCCGGATCCAAGTTCACCGCGCAGGGCTGCGATGTAAAATGTCGACTTGCTAAGATCGATACCAACCGAACGATTTTGCATGCCGATGACCCTCCTTGAACCTGCCCATACAATCTCCGACTAAGCAAAAGACCAATCGGTAGACCATAATTTCGGCACGTCTTCCGTTGGCGCTACTTCACGATTCCCCATGAGAAGAAATAGCTACACTTCCTTTGATGACATCCCCCCGGGATATTGGGAGATATGAGCTCAGGCATAGAGGCCGGTGTCGACGCTCAACGACCGCGCGGCGGCGCGCATGCGCGGACTTGAGCGCCGGACCGGTCTCGGCTACACTCCGGAATCTCGGGGATGTCATTGTTCGACCGTTCGTGGGTCATGATGCCCTCTTGGAGGATGCCTTGCGGTCCGGCGGAACGTTATCGCTACCACTCGACTCATGCCGCACAGAGCAACGGCAAGAGTGCCACCAAAGTGCCACCAGAGCGAAGAAGGTAACCGAGCGGCCATCCACTCTTTTCTTCAACTTGTTCATTTTATTTATGATTTTGGTAGCGTTACCGGGGCTCGAACCCGGACTCTTCGCCTTGAGAGGGCGACGTGTTAACCAGTTACACCATAACGCCATGAACGGACGGAAATCCGCTGCGACTTCGTAAGTATAGCAAAGTTCGAATCCGCGAAGAAGCGGATTTTGGTGTGATGGGGTGGAGTGACCGGCGAGAAAAGCGGGCTCAGGGTCCAGTTTTTTGACGTCGGCTAGATACCCAGTTTCTTAACCTCGTCGTTGTAGTACTTGCGATAGAGGATGTCCCATTCCTGGGAGCCTTCGGGGATGATGCGGCGCTGGGAGGCGATCTTCAGGCGGGCAGCGGCGTCGATTTTGACTTCTTCGAGGAGGAGCTTGGTGAGAGCCTTGCGGGCTTCCTGGCGGATGGTGTTTCGGTCTTCGAGGAAGTCGACTTCGTCAATCTCGGCGAGGGTGTCGGCGACGGTGTGGGCGAGCTTGTTGAGCTTGTCGTCGGAGATGCGAGTGGTGTTCGAGGACTTGATGTCGGGTGCTCCGCGCATGGCACTCATAGGACCGCCTTGTATTTGCGAGCGAGCTCCTGCTTCACTTTTTTGAACATTTCAGGGTAACTGGCTCCAGTTTTGAGCATGTCGTCCTGGAAGGCTTCGAGGATGACGCGGACTTCGTCATTGATACGATCTTCAAGGGCGAGCTCCTCGATCAGGGCTGCAGCGAGTCGTTGATCGACCAAGGCCGACTTATCGGTCTTGATCATCTTTGTCGCCACCAGGTGTTTGCTGGTCTGGCGGGCAAGGTAGCTAACGTAATCCTTCGAGAAAATCATGGGCAAAGATAGGGTAGCACGCAGGTTTCACTTCTTGCGGTGCGGGCAGTGGCCGGTGTTGATGCAGGCGTCGGGAAGGCGGAGGCGTTCGACGAGACGGCCGTGGAGGAGATGCTCCTGAACGATCTCTTCGGCGTCGTCCGGGTCGGCAAAACCGTACCAGACGGCTTCGGGATAGACGATCAGGACGGGACCGTGCTCGCATTGATCGAGGCAACCGGCCTCGTTGACGCGGACCCGGTACTTGAGGCCGGCAGCCTTGACCACATCCTTGAGGGCGCTGCGGAGTTTCTTGCTGTGCTCGTGGCCGCAACTGGGGCGGGAGGCGGAATCGTCGCGCTCACTGAGGCAAACAAAGAGGTGATGTCAAAAGCCCGGCATAGAAGGAATTGGGTGCATGATGGCAGGCCGGGATCCGGCAGGAGTGGGGGTAGCGTGCGAGAATATAGGGTATGGCCTTTGATGATTTGACAGCAGTAAAAGACGACATGATCGCGTTCATAGCCGGGCACGGGATGCGGCGAATGAAGAGCTTTGTGCCGGAAGATGTGCCAACGGTTCTGTTTGAGGAAGACGACGTGGACGGGTGGAAGGACTTCGTGGAACATGCGAAGGCGGCCAATGCACCGTTCATTACGATGAGCGATGTGATCCTGGAGCCGGAGGATGTGTCGACGCTGATTAGCCAGGTGCGGGAGCAGGGGTACCCAGATGGGGATTCGGGCGAGTTGGAAGAGGCGCAGAGCCTGATGCAGCATGTGGGCAAGACGGGCTATCTGCAGCTGGGATTCGCGCAGGGCGGGGTGATCTTTTTGTATGAGACGGCTACCGAATGGTATGACCTGTTCCAGGAGCTGATGGAGTCGGTATCGGAGCTGGGGCACATTATTGTGGATGACCGGGACGAGGAGTAAGACAGGGGATAGAGTGTGGAGGATAGACAAGACAGCAGGTGTGGGTGTGGGGAACGACCAGCAAGCTAACTGGGTGGTGACGGCGCGGGAGGGTGAGGCGCCAACGGGACTGGCGAGGGCCTTGGGAGTTCCGGAGGTAATCGCGCGGTTGCTGATCTGCCGGGGATTTGAGACGGTGGAGGCGGCTGAGGGGTTTCTGCAGCCGGAGCTGGGGCAGCTGCATGATCCTTACAAGATGCTGGGGATGGGGACCGCCGTAGCGCGGCTGCGAGCGGCGCTGGAGCGGCGGGAGCCGGTGCTGATCTACGGGGATTATGACGTGGACGGAACGGTGGCGACAGTGCTGCTGAAGACAGCTATGGAGCGGGCGGGAGCATCGCTGGGCGTGGCTGCCGATGTGCGATACCACATTCCGCATAGGCTTCGCGAGGGGTACGGGATGCAGGATGCCCGGATTGAAGAAGCGGCAAGGGAGGGAGTGCGGCTGGTGGTGAGCGTCGACACCGGGATACGCGCGTTTGCCGAAGCGGAGGCGGCGAAGCGGGTGGGGCTGGACTTGATCGTAACCGATCATCACCTGCCGGATGGGATTGAGGGAGTGCCTGAGGCGCTGGCCGTGCTGAATCCGAATCAGCCGGGGTGCGGGTATCCGTATAAGGAGCTGTGCGGGGCGGGCGTGGCGTTCAAGCTGGCGCAGGCTTTATTGGAGAGTACTGCGGCGGATGAGGAGGTGAGGGATCGGCTGCGGGAGAAGACGCTTCCCTCTTTTCTAAAGCTGCTGGCGATTGCGACGATTGCGGATGCGGTGCCGCTGACAGGCGAGAATCGCGCGATTGCGTCGCTGGGGCTGGTGGAGTTGCGGAAGCCCTCCCAGCCGGGGCTGCGGGCGCTGATGGAGCTGGCGCAGATTGATCTGGCGCGGCCTATCTCGGCGACCGATGTGGGATTTCGGCTGGCGCCGCGTATCAATGCGGCGGGGCGGATGGACATCGCTTCGGATGTGGTGGAGATGTTTTTGACCCGGGATGGAGCGGCGGCACGGGTCCTGGCCTCGAAGCTGCATCGACTGAATGACGAGCGGAGGGCGACGGAAGCAGAGGCGTTACGGGCGATCGAGGCGCAGATTGAGTCGATGATCGAGGGTGCGCCGGCGTGCTTTGTGCTGGACGACGCGGAAACAGGGTCGGCCTGGCATCGGGGGGTGATCGGGATCCTGGCGTCGCGGGTGGCGGACAAGACTCGGAGACCTGCCTTGGTAATCACGCATGAGGATGGTCTGGCGTATGGATCGGGACGGTCGGTGAGCGGATTCCATCTGCTGGACGCGCTGACGGCGGTGGACAGAGAGGGCGAGGAGAAGTTGTTTGCACGCTTTGGGGGACATGCGCATGCGGTGGGGTTCTCGCTGGCTTCGGGACGGGTCGACGAGCTGCGAAAGCGGATTTTGAGGTACGCGATGGAGCGCCAGGATGCGAACGAGGTGGTGGAGACGCTGGAATGCGAAGCGGAGGTGCGGCTAGGCGATTTGACGGAGGAGTTTCTGGCGGCGGTGGAGCAGATGGGGCCGTTTGGAATTGGGAATGCGGAGCCGGTGTTCATCAGTCGCGGGGTAAGGCTGTCAGCGGCGCTGAAGGTGATCAAGGAGCGTCATCTGCGAGTGACGGTAGAGGACATCGAGGATGGGAAGAGCTTTGGAGGTATGGCCTGGAGCCGGAGGACGGATTGGGCGGCGACGGCGCAGGAGGGCGGGTGGTCGCGCGGAGACCTGGTGGATCTTGCCTATCGACTGCGCAGGAACTGGCGTCCGACCTATGCCGGATGGGAGCTGGAGATTGTGGGAATCCGACCATCGGTGTCCGGCGAGGCATGACGCCAATGTCATCCGGAACCTGCTATAACGCGCTCAAAACTTTTGACGCTCTGACGGGATGTGGTGCGTCTTATATACTGACTCTTTGCTTATGGCTCAACAAGTTTCGCAACGATCGCGCGGGTGGGTATGGCTTCTTGTCGCGTGGGCGGCAGGGATGGTGCTGGTTTTCTACATACGCAGCCAGCATTCCCTAGTCGAGGTGACGGCTGCGCGAGCGGAGCCGCAGACGCTAACCCAGACGAAGTCGACGAACGGTCGCGTGGAGCCCCTTGAGAACTTCGACGGTCATGCTCCCATTCCCGGCGTGATAGCCAAGGTATTCGTGCACCTCGGCCAGCAAGTGCCAACGGACGGGGAATTGGTGCGGATGGACGATACGGACGCCCGCAAGGAGCTTGCGACGGCGGAGGCCAATCTGGCCAGCAGCCGGCTGACTTTGCAAACACAAGAACAGGGCGGGACGGCAGCGGAGCGGGTGACTTCGACGGCAAGTATCGACGCGGCCAAGGCGCAGGTGCAGCAAGACACTCACTCGCTTGCGGCGCTGGAGAAGCTGCAGTCGCAGGGAGCAGCTTCAGCGAACGAGGTGGCGCAGGCACAGCATCAACTGACGGCTGACCAGGCGAAGGTGAACGAGTTAGAGGCTACCAAGGGTGCGCGGTACTCGGCTGACGATTTACGCGCGCAGAGGGCGATGGTTGCACAGGCGCAGGCGGGCGTGGATGCAGCGCGATCGGCGTATGCGGGCGTGGATATTCATGCGCCGTTTGCGGGAACCGTTTATGCAATACCGGTAACTCAATATCAGTTCGTCCAGGGGGGAGAGATGCTGGTGCAGGTGGCGAACCTGAAAAAGCTACAGATCAGGGCTTACTTCGATGAGCCGGAGATTGGGCAGTTGAAGGTCGGCCAGCCGGTGTCGATAGCATGGCAGGCAAAGCCAACGGAGCTTTGGCACGGACATATTGTGGAGGTTCCTACTACGATCATCACCTATGGCGGAACGCGCAACGTGGGAGAGTGCCTGATCAGCGTGGATGATCCGGACGGGGTGCTGCTGCCGAACACGAATGTGACGGTGACGGTGACGGAGGTGAGGCACGAAAACGTGCTCAGCCTGCCACGCGAAGCGCTGCAGACCAAGGGGATGAGCAATTTTGTGTTCCGGATTGTTGGCGATCGACTGGTCAAGACGCCGGTGATGGTAGGTCTGTCGAACAATGAACGTTTTGAGATCACAAGCGGATTGAACGAGGGCGAACTGGTGGCTCTTGGTGCAGTAACCGAAGAAGAACTGAGCGATGGTCTTCGGGTGAAGGTGCATCGCTAGGTGAGATGTCCGTGACGAGATCCATCATCGAGCGTCCGGTCCGCGAAACGATCCGGCCAGCATTGTGGTTGAACCTACTGCTTCTGGCTTTGCTGGTTGGTGGTGGGGCTGCACGAGTGCACGCAGGATCGCGGGTGATGGCCGACCGCTCGGCTACCGAACGAGCGGCAGCCGAGCGGGCATTGATGCAGGGCCAGATCGATGAAGCGGTGGCGAGAGCTCAGCGTCTTGCAGCGGCGGATCCGAAGGATGGGCAGGCCTATCTGCTGCTGTGCCGCAGCTTCTATGCCGAGGCGCATGCGGAGGAGGCCATCGCTGCATGCACGAAAGCAACAGAGGCGCTTCCCCATAGCAGCGAGGCGCAGGACTGGCTGGGAAGGGCGCTCGGGATGAAGGCGGAGCGTGCGGGGCCGATTGCCGGCCTTAGTCTTGCACTGAAGGTCAAGACGGCGTTTGAGACCGCCGTGGCGCTGGATCCGGGAAATGGTGATGCGATTAATGACCTGGGCGAGTTCTATATTGCTGCGCCGATGATTATCGGCGGTGGCCTGGATAAGTCTGCTGCGCTTGCGAACCAGGCGATGGCGCAGCGGCCACAGCCGGCGCATCGAATTCTTGCGATGACGGCGGAGAAGCGCAAAGACTATGGCACTGCCGAGCGCGAGTTTCGAGCAGCAGTAGCTGTGGCCAACCGAGCGGACGCATGGATTGACCTGGGTGCGTTTTATCGTCGCCGGGGAGAGTACGACAAGGCCGTGGAGTCGCTGAAGCGAGGGCTCGCGGTCGATCGGACCAAGGATGCAAGCCTGGTGGATGCAGCCAGCCTTCTGGATAGAATGCACCGCGAACCGGAGCTTACTCGTAAAACATTGCGGGATTATCTCAAAAGCGACGTAAAGAGCGACGACGCTCCGGCGATCAAGGTGCATGTGATGCTTGGCAAGCTGCTGGAGAGCGAGGGAGACAAGGCGGGCGCTAAGATCGAGTTTGAGGCCGCGCTGCAGATGGCAGCAGGTTATGCACCGGCGAAGCAAGCATTGCAACAACTTTGAGTCGATGGGGACGCAGGGTTGAGGACCGAGGGATGAGATGCGCGTGAGGACGAGATGGGCGATGGGATGGCTGCTGACGGCGTTTGCCGCAGGCGCCTCTGCGCAGATATCGCTGGGCACGGCGGTCGATCTCGCACTCAAGAATGATCTCAAGGTGAGGATGTCGGAAGCATCTGTGGAGAAAGCGCAGGCGGCGCTGGAAGAGACGAAGGATGTGTATGTGCCGACGCTGACCGCAGACGCCGGGTACGGACAGGGGTTCGGGGTGCCAACCAGTTTGCCCGTCGTGTTCAGCCTGACGAGCCAGTCGTTGGTCTTCAACTTCTCGCAACACGACAACATTCGGGCGGCGGCTTCAGGGCTGGCAGCAGCAAAATTTGCCTTGAAGGACATGCGGGAGCAGGTGGAAGAAGACGTGGCGGTCACGTATCTGAACCTGGACAGCGATCAGCGGGCGCTGGCCGTGATGGCGCAGGAGCATGGCGACGCTGCGCGCCTGGTAACGATTGTCGAGGACCGTTTGAATGCGGGGGAGGATGACCGCATGAAGCTGCTCGACGCACAACGCAAAGCAACACAGATCGAGTTGAACGAACTGAATCTGCAGGATGAAATTGCGCAGCTGGATGACCACCTGTCGCGGCTTATGGGTTTACCGGATGATCGACTGACAGCGATCCCGGGTTCGATTCCGGCGCTTCCAACGGTGCAGGCAGCGGCGGACGATGGGAACGAATTAGATGGTCCAGGAGTAAAGGCATCGTTGGCTGGCGCAAAGAGCAAGCAGGAACTGTCCTTTGGAGTGAACCGCTATCGTCTTCGGCCGCAGATGGTTTTCGGCGTGAACTATAGCCGTATCGATACGGGTCAGAACGATTACACGGCCTACTATCCGGGTTTTGGACTAAAGAACCCGAGCCAGAACGCCGTGAGCGTGTACGTTGAGTTCACGATACCGATTTACGACCGCAGGCATCAGGACCAGGCGAACCAGGCGAAAGCCGAAGCGAGCCGCGCGTACTTTGAGTCGGAGGCGCAGCGCGATCAATTTCTGGAGGGCCGGAAGAAGCTTCGGCGAAGTGCTGCCGAACTGGAGAAGCGCAGCCGGCTTGCGGAGCTTGACCAGGATATCGCGCAGGAGCAGTTAAAGCAGGTGCTGGCGCAGCTCTCGGCGGACAGTGGAAGCTCAAGCGGGACGCAGATGACTCCCGAGGATGAACAGAATGCACGGCTGAAAGAGAGCCAGCAGACGATCGATCTACTGACTGCGCAGTTTCAACTGAGCCAGGCGAAGGTGAACCTGCTGCGCCAGACCGGGCAACTGGAGAATTGGCTGAAGAGTGCCACTGCGATGTCGGAGAATACTCTGACTGGCTCTGTAACTCATTGATGGCAATGAAGTAAAGCTGATGGATTTGGAACCTCGCGGAGTGCTGCAGAGGGAACAACAGATGCCGCACGATCAAACTTTTTCTGGTAACAAAGTGGTAAACTAAAGGTATTATTATGCCTCTTAAAACGCTCCTTCTAAACCCGCCTTCCTTTGAAAATTTTGATGGTGGCGCCAGTTCTCGCTGGCCCGCAACTCGTGAGATCGAGTCTTACTGGTATCCGGTGTGGCTGGCGTATCCAGCCGGGATGCTGGAGGGGTCCAAGCTGCTCGACGCACCGCCGCACCATGTGAGTGCGGAAGAGACGATCCAGATTGCCAAGGGATATGAGTTCCTGGTGCTGTTTACCTCGACGGTGGGATGGTCGGGCGACCACGCCCTGGCGCGCGCAATCAAGAAGTCGAACCCGACGATCAAGATCTGTTTCGTCGGGCCTCCAGTAACGACAGATCCAGACCGCGCTCTGAATGAGTGCGAAGTACTCGACTTTATCTGTCGCCGCGAGTTCGATTTTTCGGTGGTGGAGTATGCGAATGGCAAGCCGCTGAACGAAATTCTTGGAATCAGCTACAAGGATGCGAGCGGGGTGATTCAGCACAACCCGGACCGTCCGCAAGTGGAAGATCTGGACGCGATGCCATGGGCGACGAAGATCTATAAGCGCGACATGGACGTGACGAAGTACAACGTGCCCTTCCTGCTGCATCCGTACATCAGCTTGTACTCGACGCGCGGCTGCCCGGCGCAGTGCACGTTCTGCCTGTGGCCGCAGACGCTGAGCGGCCATGCGTGGCGCAAGCGTTCCAGCGACGACGTCGCGGCGGAGATGAAGTGGGCGAAGGAGAACTTCCCGTTCGTGAAGGAGTTCTTCTTTGACGACGATACGTTCAACATTCAGCAGGGACGCACGATCGAGCTGTGCGAGAAGCTGAAGCCTCTCGGCATCACGTGGTCTTGCACCAGCCGCGTTACTACGAGCCGCGACACGCTGAAGGCGATGAAGGAAGCTGGCTGCCGGCTGCTGATCGTTGGCTTCGAGTCTGGCGATCCGCAGATCCTCAAGAACATCAAGAAGGGTGCGACGGTAGAGCGGGCGCGAGAGTTCGTGAAGGACTGCCACGATCTCGGGCTGATCATCCATGCGGACTTTATTCTTGGACTGCCGGGTGAAACGAAGGAGTCGATCCGCAATACGATCAACTTTGCCAAGACACTGGATTGCGAGACGATCCAGGTAAGCGTGGCGCATGCATATCCAGGCACGGAGTTCTATGACTTCGCGAAGCGGAACGACTTCATCACGAATGAGAAGATGGAGGACGGCGGAGGACACCAGATGGCCCACATCGAGTATCCGGGGCTGCCGACTGAGTATGTGATGGAGATGGTGCACAAGTTCTACGACGAGTATTACTTCCGTCCGAAGGCTGCGGCGCGCGTGGTATGGAAGGCGATTGTGAACCGAGATGTGCCACGACTTTATGTCGAGGCAAAAGCGTTTATGAAGCTGCGTTCGCAGCGGAATAAGGCGTCGCGGGCGAAGAAAGAAGCGAATGCGCTGAAGGCTCAGGAGAGCGTCAGCCTGAATGCATAAGGGCTTGAATTTGAGGGCGGCTGGCGAACTCTGCCAGCCGCCTTTCTCTTTGGGGCAAAGGAAGGGATCTGAGTGAAACACGTTCTTAAGCCATCCCAGTATGCGATTCTAGTGGCCATTATGCTGTCGGCGTCGGTTGGCGACTCGTTCCTGAAGCGCGGGATGGGGCAGGTGGGCGCGGTGAATCTGCATCACCTGGGGTTGTTGTGGCATGCGCTGTTCAATCCTTATGTCGATATCGGGATCGTGTTTCTGATCGGGTTCTTTGCCGCGTATACGACGGCATTGAGCTGGGCGGACCTGACATTTGTGATGCCCGCAACGGCGTTTGGGCCGGTGGTGATTGCGCTGATCGGGCGGTACTGGTTACATGAGCAGTTGTCCGTTTCGCGCTGGCTGGGGATTTGGTTGATTGTGTGTGCCGTGGGGTTTGTCGCAGGTGGGCCATCTCGGACGGAACATCCGGAGTTGGACCAGATGGATGCAGGGGCGAGTCGATGACGCTGTCGCCGTTCGTACATCAGTGGAGCGCGATCGCGTTCGTCGCAGCACTGGCCGTTGTGGGTGAGGTAATGATCGCCTCGGGTATGCGGCAACTTGGAGACCTCGATGACATTCGCGCCAGGCGCGGGTTGTTGGGAACCATTGCAGCCGTTCTGACGAATGCGCGATTTGTGATCGGCGCCCTATGCATGGCGCTGAACTTCTTCTCGATGCTGTTCGCGCTGAGCATCGCGGAGCTGTCCTTAGCAGCCCCGGCGATTGGGGCTCTGACGTATATAGGCAATGCGATAGCAGCGAAGTTCTTTTTGCGTGAGCGGGTTGACCGGCGGCGGTGGCTGGCGACGATGTGCGTTGTGGTGGGTGTGATTTTGCTGGCGCGCTAACGACTGAAGAGCTTCATGAGGCCAGCCGGGGGTAGCGGCGGCGTGAGGAAGGTGGCGGAGTTGCCGGTGGAGCGAGCGACCGCTTCGGCAGCGAGGCGGCCGCTGCGGACGGCGCCTTCCATGGTGGACGGCCAGCCGGAAAGTGTCCAATCGCCGGCGAGATACAGGTTGTCGCCGGGCGCGTCGGGGGTGGGGCGGAAGCGGTCCAGACCGGGGGTCACGGAAAAGGTGGCGCGGGCTTCCTTGAGCACGCCGGACTTCAGGAGCTTCGCTTCGCGGACGGCTGGGAAGAAGCGAGCGAGCTCAACGAGCGTGAAGGCGAGGATTTGTTCGGAGGTCTGGCGGAGTTCTGTGAACGAGGCGCTGATGACAATCTCGAGGTATTGGCCCTCGGTGTGCTGTTGCCCTGGCTCAAGGCGGCGGATGAGGGTTTTGTTGAACATCCACTGGATGCGGGTGTCGAGCAGGGCGGCGTGTTCGAGGTCGGTAACGGGGCGATCAAACCAGAGGTGCACGGTGGTGATGGGGGCGTGAGTGAAGTGCGATAGAAGGGGCTCGATGCGCTGGCGCGGTGCGGCGCCTTCGGGGAGGGTGGCGAGGAGACGTGCGGTCTGTTCGAACGGCACGGCAAGGAGCAGACTGGCTGCGTAATGGCGGTCGCCGTTGGAAGCGGTGACTTGCCAAACACCCTTCGGAAGGCGCTCGATGCTATGAATGCTGGTGCGTGGATGGAAGCTAGTTCCCTGCTGAGCAGCGAGTTGCGCGACCGAGGCGTAGAAGTCCGAGAGAGGCTGCGAAGGGATACCGAGGCGACCACCGGCGGCGGATTTGAGGAACGACTCGCGGAAGACCTGGCCGGCGTAGCGGGTGGAACAGTGATCGAAAGTGTCGTTGAGAGTACCGACGATAATGGGCTCCCAGAAGTGGCGGATGGCGCGTTTAGTTTGGCGAGTGCGCTGGAGCCAGGCGGAGAAGGCCTCGTCGTCGGAGGCGGGGTAGGAGCGGAAAAATTCGAGTAGCCCTAGAGCGATGCGAAATCTGTCAGAGGTTGTGAGCATCGGTGCCCGAAGGAAGCTGAGCGCGGAGTGTCCGGGGGATGGGAGCGCGGTGGGGGCGATGTCAGAGCGGCGGGTGGGGGTAGAACGAGTTGAGGGTTCCAGGAAGGTGATGGTGTCGTACCAGCGAATGTGCTGGCTGGCGCCGGAAAGATTGCAGAGGTCGACGAGGTTGGTGCAGCAGCCGAGGAGGACGTGCTGGGAGTCGATGACTTCGTCGAGGGCGGGATGGGGATACGAGTAGGCGCGGCCGCCGACGAAGGGTTTGCGCTCGAGGAGAGAGACGCTGGCGCCTGCGCCGGAGAGGGCTACGGCCGCAGCGAGGCCGGCGGCGCCTGCTCCGACGATGAGGACGTCGGGGGTGGACTCGTCGATCATCCGATGATCCTTGCTTTGAAGGATTGGAGGATACCGAGGAAGAGGATGGCGAGCTTCTGAGAGGTAGGGACAGAGATTCGCTGCGAAAAGACGGCGGCGGGGTCCTGAGCGATGCGGTCGAGGAGCTGGTGATAGATACGGACAAGGACGCGCATGGACGGGCGGGCGTCGGCGTCGAGCAGCGGGATGAGCTGGTCGGCGCTTCGGTAGAGGGTTTGGGCGTGAAGCTCGAGAGCGCGGAGGAGAGCGAACTCGTGGGGGTACGGCGTAGTGCCAGCGGCGAGGGCGAGGATGCGCCCCGGGGCGACGGCGTATTCTCGGAGCATGTCGGCGGGTAAATAGATTCGACCGCGGTCGGCGTCTTCCTTGATATCGCGAAGGATGTTGGTGAGCTGAAAGGCGATGCCGGTGTCGATGGCGAGCCGGTCGGCGCGGCGATCGGTGTAGCCAAAGATGCGGATGCAGACCAGGCCGACGACGGAGGCTACGAGGTAGCAGTAATGATTCAATGTGGCGATGCTGTCGTAGACCTGGATGGTGCGTGGGGGGCCGGTGGGACTGGCGATTTCGAGGGTGTGGACGCCTTCGGGATTAGGGTTGAGATCGAGGGTGGTGCCGGCGACGAGTTGCTCGAGGAGGTCGTCCGAGATGGCGAAACGCTGCTGGGTGTCGTCGAGAGCGAGGAAGATGGGATCGGTGGTGGGAGAGGTGCGGGAGGCTCGCCAAGTGGCCGTCCAGTCGGCCATGGCCACGCGGCGGGCGTCGAGGGAAAGAGATTCATCATCGGCGAGGTCGTCGGCTTTGCGCATGAAGGCGTAGACAGCGCACATGGCGTCCGACTTGTGGCGAGGGAGTACGCGGAAGGAATAGTAGAAGTTCTTGGCTTCGCGCTTGGCGATGGCACGGCAGGCGGCGTAGGCCGCGGTTAGTTCTGGAGAGGGTGCGACGCTCATGCGGAAGTGTCCTTGCGGAAGGGTCTGAGCGATGCGAAGAGTTTGCCGGCGAGTGCGCCCCCGAGGAGCCGGATCTTCGCGGTTTTAGTGACTACAGGGCGAAATTGCAGGGTGTTGTAGTCTTGGGCGGCGATGGCGTCGAGGATGGCGTGGCCGCCGTTGATGAAGAGTTGCAGGGTGGAGGCGAGGTCGGGGTCGACGAGGGTGGTGATGCGCTGGCCGCGGGTGAGACGGGCGCGAGCGTCGGCTACGAGGAATTGCATCATGGCGCGGACGTTGGCGTCGAAGTGACGCGCGATGAGCTGTTCGTCGGTGACGTGGAAGCGCTGCATCGCATCGGCGGGGATGTAGCGACGGCCACGGGCGCGATCTTCGACGATATCCTGATAAAAATTGGCTAGCTGGAGGCCGGTGCAGATTTCGTCGGAGAGCTGCATGACTTCTTTGGAGTGATAGCCGCTGACGAGCAGGACGAGGCGGCCGACGGGGTTGGCGGAGTAGCGCGAGTAATGTTCGAGAGTAGCAAGGGACTCGTGGTGGGTGTAGACCTGATCCTGCTCGAAGGCGGAGATGAGGTCGTCGAAGGGCTGAATGGGGAGGTTGCGCTGAGCGATGGTGGGCTGCAGGGCGACGTAGACGGGGTGCCGCGAGAGCTCGGGATGGGCGAAGCACTGGTGGAGCATGGCACGCCAGGTGGTGAGGAGGCGGGTGGCGGTTGAGGTGTCGGCTACTTCGTCGCCGAGGTCGTCGGAGGTGCGGCAGAAGGCGTAGACGCTGTGGAAGTGCGGCCGAAGGGTGTTAGGAAGGAAGAACGTGGCGACGTGGAAGTTCTCGTAGTGTGTGGTGGTGAGGGTCTTGGACCAGGTTTGGGCTTGGGCAAGCGAGGGGCGGGTGGCGGGGGTGACGTAGAGGGGTGGCGCACCAAGGAGGCGATCGTCTATGTCCAATGGGGATGCGGGGGTTGGCGTTGGGTTGGCGAGGGCCGTCATGCGTGCTCCTGCATAGTGGCCTCTGCTGTGGGTTCTGAGGCCACGCTGGGGAAGATGACGGTCTTGATCTCGGGTGCGATGCCATCTGCAGGGCGCGTGAGCATGCGGCGAAATACGTTGGGGAGATCCTCCATGGTCGCGGTGCCGGTGAGAAAGTCCTGGGCACGGAAGCCGCCCGAGGTGATGAGATTGAAAGCGCAGCGCGCGGCTGCGGGAGTATGGTGAAAGCTAGCCTTGAGGGTGAGGCCGGAATAGTGGATGAGGTTGGTGTCGAGAGAGACGGCGGTGCCGCTGGGAGGTCCCCCGAAGAAGTTGACGAGGCCGCCCTTGCGTGCCATCTGCACGGCCCACTGCCAGGCTTCGGGGGTGGCGACGGCTTCAAAGACGATGTCGGCGCCGCGGCCTTCGGGGGTAAGGGCCCGGGCTGCGGCGACGGGGTCGGGAACATCCGATATGCGAAGGACTTGCTCGGCGCCGAAGTGACGCGCTGTGGCAATCTGGTCTTTGCGCTTGACAACAGCAATGACGTGGAGGCCGAGAAGTGAGGCAGCATGGATGAAGAGCATGCCGATAGGGCCGGCGCCGAGGACGATGGCGGTCGGCCCCTCAACGGCATCGTCCTCGGCTGAAAGCGAAATGCCAGACTCTTCGAGGCCGCGGATGACGCAGGCGAGTGGTTCGGTGAGGGCGGCATGCTCGAAGGGGATGGCGTCGGGGATCCGCAGGGTGTTCTTCTGGACGATGCGCGCGGGAATTCGAATGAACTCGGCGTAGGCACCGTTGTTGAAGAGGAGGTCCTCGCAGAGGTTCTGCTGGTTGTTGCGGCAAAAGAAGCAGGCGTCGCAAGGCGCGGAGTTGAGCGGGAGAACGCGGTCGCCGATAGAGAAAGTGGTGACGCCGTCTCCGACCTGGACGATGGTTCCGGCGAGCTCGTGGCCGAAGAGGCGATCGGGGGTTAGCATCCTGGCGTGGTAACCGCGGCGGTAGACCTTGAGGTCTGTGCCGCAGGTAAGGGCGGCGCCCACGCGCAGGACTAACTCGCCGGGAGCTGCCGTGGGGAAAGGGACATCCTCGATGCGGAGGTCTTCCTGGCCGCGAAGGATGGCGGCTCTCATGGTTCGACCCGGGGGCTTGCAGTCATCGATCTGATTTGGATCTGAGGCCATCCCACTATTTTCTCATCCCTTGGGCTCTCGGGACGAGGTGGAGGATCGTGCGACCGTATGTAGGGGGGCCCGCATCTGATACCCTGAGCGCAGCGCAAACGCATGAGATTTGTCTCCCCAGAGGCCTACGCCAAGACGATCGTCGCTTCGGTGCAGGAGTATTCCCTGCTCTGCGGGCGTGCGGTTGCGAATATCTTCTCGCGGCCGCGGTATACGGCGGATATCTTTACGCAGATGGATTCGATCGGCGTGGGCTCGTTGCCGATTGTGGTGCTGACGGGGTTCTTTACGGGATGCGTGCTGGCGCTGCAGGCCGCGGTGTCGCTCAAAGAGTTTGGCGCAGTAAATATGACTGGCGAGCTGGTGACTCTTTCGATGGTGAAGGAGCTCGGCCCGGTGTTGACGGGATTGATGGTTTCGGGGCGGAATGCCTCCGGGATGGCCAGCGAGCTGGGCTCGATGAAGGTATCCGAGCAGATTGACGCAATGCGTGCGCTGGGAACTGATCCGTACCGCAAGCTGGTGACGCCGAGGCTGGTGGCTACGGTGTTCATGTTGTTTTTCCTCACAATTATTTCGGACGCTTGCGGTATTGCGGGCGGAGCGTTTGTTTCAGTTACCTTGCTGAAGTTGAAAGCGGCAACATTTTTCCATACCGGCTACATGTCCCTGGAGCATGGCGACGTGGTCGAGGGGCTGGTTAAGCCCATCTTCTCGGGCTTCATCATTGCCACGATTGGCTGCTACTACGGATTGAGGACGACGGGTGGAACTAGGGGTGTGGGGCGATCGACGACGCAAGCGGTGGTGGCGTCTTCTGTGATCATTATTCTGGTGGACTTCTTGGTGACGCAGTTAATGATTGGAATCTTCGGAAGGTAGACGATGGCGGAGACGGTCGAGAGCCCGACGATGAAGGAGTTTGTCGCCAGCGGCCAGCCCATGGTCGAATTCGACGACGTGTCGATCGGGTTTGAGGGCCACGAAGTTCTGAGCAATGTGAGCTTCACGGTTGCGCATGGAGAGACACGCATTCTGCTAGGGCCGGCGGGCGGCGGCAAGAGCGTTCTGATGAAGCTGGCCAATGGGCTAATCGAGCCAGATAGCGGCGACATCCGAGTTTTTGGCCGCTCCTTGCGGGAGATGACTGAGAACGAGCTATTCGAGATGCGCGCCCATGTCGGGATGGTCTTCCAGGAAAGCGCACTGTTCGACTCGCTGGACGTGGAAGATAACGTCGCGTATCGGCTGGAGGAAGAGCATGTCGATCCCAAGGAGATACGCGAGCGCGTGCTGGAAGCGTTGCGATTCGTGGAGCTGGAACAGGTAATCGACAAATTCCCGTCAGAGCTAAGTGGCGGCATGCGGCGGCGGGTCTCGATTGCGCGGGCCATCATCAGTAAACCAGACCTGATCTTGTATGACTCGCCTACGGGTGGGCTGGATCCGATTACCTCGACGACCATTATCGAGCTGGTAGTGAAACAGCGCGACGTGTCGCATACCACGTGCCTGCTGATCACGCACCGCCTGCAGGATGCATTCATGCTGGCGACGCACCGATTCGACCCACAGGATAAGAAGGTTGAGCGCATTCCTGATAACGGAATCGACGCCAGCACCAAGTTCCTGGTGCTGAATGAGGGTCATATCGTGTTTGATGGAACGACGCTAGAGCTGACGCACACGAAGGACCCCTGGTTGCGGGAGTATCTCGAGTAAGACTTCGGTCATGCACCTACGGCAATCGTACGGTGGAAGAGATCGAGCGCTAGACCGAACATCGAGCGAGCAAGATCCGGGTCGTAGCGGACGCCTTCGTCACGGAGGAAGGCGTGGGCGCCGTTCACTTCGTGCCAGTTGAGCCTGGTTCCAACTTCGTTGAGGCGTTCGAGGACCTTCATGCGACCTTCGGTGGGGATGTGCGGGTCCTGCCGACCCCAGACCATCAGGAGCTCGCCTTTGATTTCGCCGGCGCGGGCCATGGAATTGTCCTTCAGCCCCTTGCCGAGGCCACCTTTGTGGATGTCAGTGGCGTAGAAGCAGACGGCGCCGTGAACATTTGGGTTCATGGCAGCGCGGAAGGCGAGATGGCCTCCCATGCAGATGCCCATAGCGCCGAGACGGCCAGTGCAGTCGGAGCGTTCTGCGAGGTGGGCGAGGGCGACGCGGGCGTCGTCATCGTAGGCTGGGACCGGCTTGGTGGTTTTGAGGGCGTTGCCGCGGTCGGAGCCCTCCTGATCGTACTTTAAGGCTGTGCCGGCGGGCTCGTACTCATGGTAGACCTCAGGAACGGCGACGACATAGCCGTGGCCTGCCAATTGGACTGCCGTACGATGGATGGGCGCTGTCACCTGGAATATCTCTGAAAAGAGCAGAATGCCCGGGTAACGACCCGGCGCCGCGGGGCGAACGATGTGGGTCCGCATCGGGCCGGTGGATGTGGGAAGTTCGACGTATTCAGTATCGATAACGATCATGGATTCCTCAAAGACGCATTTCGTTCGACGGTATGAGTCTACTCTTCCGCAAAATGACAGCCGAGGTCGACCAACCCCGCGCTTGGCAAAGTAGCTCCTATAGCCAATACTTCCGGAGGCCTTGCATGGCAGAAGAACGAATGTACACCACAACGCAACTTGCGCTGGCGGCTCGCGAGCTGCGTGAAGCAGCCGGCTCGGAAGAACAGACAGTCACCGCGGTCGAGGCAATTGAGATGCTGGACGACGAGATTCGCCTATTGAGGGAGCGGGGATTCAACGATGAGCAGATTGCGGCGCTGTTCACGGGGTTTGATATTGAGTTGACCACGGAGCAGATCACCAAGCACGCCCCACCGACTTTGTAGCTTTCGGAGTCGAGTTCAGGCGAAGAGGTTAACCTGGTGGGTGGGATCCGAAGCGGTGGGCTGAGTTTCTGCTTCGCCGGGATCCTGGTCGGGCGGCGGTTGTTGACTGGGGGAGTACCCTTCGTCGGCGGTGCCGCCGGTGTTTGAGGGTTCAGCGTCGACGCGGGAGATTGGGAGCGCCGGTTCGAGCATTGTCTCCTCCAACCGTGTAAGGGTCAGAGGAGAGATTACCGGGATTGGCACCATTCCCATGCACACTCACTCCCGTTGCGAACGGGTTTTCTCTGTTCTGCTATCGGCAGAATAGGGAGACTCCTTCAGAGGCGCTCTACTATTTTGCAGCGGGGTTGGGCGAAGGCGACGATTTCGATGGGTCAGTGCCCGCATTGGGGAGGGTGTAGATAACCTCTCCAGAGCGCGTGTAGTGCAGTTCTTCACGAGCCTCGTGCTCGATCGCGTCGGGATCACTCTGCAGGTGATTGATGTGCTCATGCAGGCGGTCGTTTTCCTTTTGAAGTTGCAACATCTGCTCCTGAAGCAGCTTTGCTTCTTCTCGCTTGTGTGCAAAGGCAGTGAGACCGTTATGGCCGAAGATGACGCCATAGGCCATTACGAGCGCCAGAATGGCCGTCGCGAAGGTAGCAGCACGACGACGCCACAGATAGATGCGGTCCTTCGCAGCCCCGGCGAGTTCGGGCAGTTTGACAGTGAGTTTCGTTTTGGGTGGTGCGACTCGCAATTTCAGGCCTCAAAGGGGTCGTAAGGGCTGAGCGTTCACTAGAAGTATCGCGCATTCCGGCTTGACTTTGGGAGGGTAAGCTGTGGAAGGAACCAGACTTGTCGACAGGGGGTTCCAAAATGGATGTCGGGAGACCGAAGTTCGTTTCGCACCGCCAGCTTTGATATCCTTAGGATGACCGATGCGCGTCCTCTTCTGCATTTCGATACTGGCCTTCGCAGCGCTGCTTTGGGCCTCGTTTGCGATGGCGCGACATGTACGACAGGCCCGGCGACCCCATCGAAAGATGCAGCAGGACGCGACCACGAACACGAACGGTAAACCGTAGCTCGAAGAAGAGCAAAGAAAGATCGAAGAACGCGATTCAAAGCTGGACATCTTCAACCTCGAGAGAATCTATGCAAACCGTCACCCTACCCTCCTCCCGCGCGGCGAACCTGGCCCACTTTGCTACGACTCTTCCAGGCAGGCTGCTGCTTGGACTAGGCGCGACAGTTATCGTGGCTTTGGCCGCGCACGTGAGCTTTCCACTCCCCTTCACGCCGGTACCTCTGACGCTACAGCCACTGGCCGTGTTGGGGGTTGGATTGGCGTTTGGCCCGGTCGGAGGCTTTCTGACCATGCTGGCGTACCTGGCGGAGGGCGCGATGGGCCTTCCGGTATTCAGCCCCACAGGGCCAGGAGGACTTGCGCAGCTGTTAGGCCCCACGGGCGGCTTTTTGATGGCCTACCCGCTAGTAGCCGCGATCGTGGGCGGACTGACACGAGCATTGACGGGAAGCACCGCGCGGTTCCTGGCCGCATTTGTGGCGGGTAACGTGGCGATGGCCGTTCTGTTTTTGTCCGGCGCCGGCTGGTTCATACACTATACCCACCACACTCTTTATGCGGCGTGGGTAGGTGCCGTCGCTCCCTTTCTTCCGGGGGAGTTCATCAAGGTCCTGGTGGCCGCGGGCCTGTACAGCGCCTTGTCCCGCGCTCCCCGCATCTAATTACGGTTCGTCCAGACCCTACAGGAGCAAGCTTTGAGCGCTCCTCCTAACAAGCAAAGCACCAAAGGAACACATGACCACTGCAGCAACAGATGTTCGCGAGATTAAGATTGCCCATAGCCCAGACTCCGATGACGCCTTTATGTTTTACGGGCTTGCCACGAACAAGGTGCGCGTTCCGGGGTATAAATTCACCCACACCCTTACCGATATCGAGGCGCTGAACCATCGCGCCATGACCGACCAGTATTATGACGTCACGGCGATCAGCTTCCATGCATATCCGTACATACAGGAACACTACACGCTCATGGCGTGCGGCGGCTCGGTGGGGGACAGCTATGGGCCGATGATTGTAGCTTCGAAGAATTACACGCTTGACGAGGTGAAGAAGCTTCGCATAGCGGTGCCGGGAACATTGACGACAGCGTACCTGACACTGAAGCTGTTCGCACCCGAGATCGAGACGGTCACGGTCGAGTTCGACAAGATAATTCCTGCGGTTGTGTCCGGTGAGTTCGACGCCGGTCTGATCATTCATGAGGGGCAGCTTACATATGCGCGGGATGGGCTGAAGAAGATCCTCGACCTGGGCGTTTGGTGGCATGAACAGACCGGCCTTCCCCTGCCGCTGGGTGGCAATGCGATCCGGCGGTCGTTGGGCAACGAGGTACAAACGATCACAACCAACGCGCTGCGTGAGAGCATTCAGCATGCGCTGGACCACCGCGAAGCCGCGTTGGAATATGCGATGCAGTTTGCCCGGGACCTGGACCCGTCGCTGGCCAATCGTTTCGTCGGCATGTATGTGAATGAGCGCACCCTGAACTACGGCGATGATGGCCGCGAGGCGATTCGCAAGATCCTGGACATGGGCTATGAACGTGGAATCATTCCGAACAAGGCACACGTGGACTTCGTGGGCTAGCCTTGTTCTGTCAGTTCTGAACGCCTGAATTTCCTCATGATCCGGCACTGTCCTGGGGTGCCGGATCGTGATATTCTTTTTAGGTGCGGTGGGTTTCTCCCGTGCATCCCTTGGCGATCTACATGTAGCTCGCTCTTTGCCTCCTGGCAAGGTTCAAGGTCTGGACGCGTAGCTCAGCTGGTAGAGCATTCGACTCTTAATCGACTGGTCGTAGGTTCGATCCCTACCGCGTCCACCATTTCTTTCCATATTCACAACGACGCGCCGCCAAGTGTTGGTTGCGCTTTTTCCTGTGCTTGGCCATTGCTTGACCGCAGGATTGTTGCTTTACCAATCCAGATCCAGGCGGTGCTATGCCGTGGGCGCGCCTTGGTGTGTTTCCTATCCCAATGCGATCGCGGCAAGAGATCGGAGCAACCGAGTGGGTGGGAGTACAATTTGCGGATGCCACTGAGCGCGAACATTGAAAATTTCCCGCACGGGATTGCCGTGGTCAGGGTCTCCGGAGGCCTGACCCTGGGTACATCCCTGAAGATCGCCGACTCCCAGGTTCAGGCTGCAATCGAAGACGGCGTTTCCAGAATGGTGATCGACCTTACGGACGTGGAATACGTGGACAGTGCGGGATTAGGGATGCTGATGTATGCCTACGGGATGCTGAACGAGAAGAAGGGGACTCTTAGGCTGTGTGGGGTTACAGCCCGGGTCATGTCTTTGCTGCACATGACGAAGACAGATATGTTTCTGCCGATCGATAAGAGCCTTGATGAGAGCCTTGCCGCGTTAAGAGGGTGAGTGCTGTCACGGAGTTCATCGGTTGGCAAGCCCGGCGCTTGGGGTGAACAAAGGTGGGCGACTCAACAGAGCAAAATCTTGCGTGTCCGGATTTAACGCGACACAGCATAGAATCTACTATGTAAAACGCTTTAAGTCTTACTTGACAAGCGTTGATTCATTCAAATAGTTTCGACGCCACTTGGCGAATAGCCTTTCCACAACCTTGAAATCAAGGCAGCATGATGACACGTTCCCCAATTTCTCTCGTAAAACGTCGACGGTTTCTCCAACAATTAGGAGCTTTCGGCTTATCTATTGCTGCTGGTTTCTCCGCAGTGTCGCAGTCCCAGGTTCCAACGCATACGCCTACACCCGAGACGAAGAAACGGGTTGCTGCGTTGGTAGGAAAGATGACACTGGAAGAGAAGGTATCGCAGATGCAGAACGACGCAGGCGCAATTCCTCGCCTGAACGTGCCTGCTTATAACTGGTGGAGCGAGGGACTACACGGAATTGCGCGTTCTGGCTATGCGACGGTGTTCCCCCAGGCGATTGGACTCGCTGCAACTTGGGATGTGCCGTTGATTCACCAGGTGGCAGACACGATCAGTACAGAGGCGCGAGCCAAGAATGGTGAGGCGCTGCGACAAAACAATCACAGCATTTACTACGGTCTCGATATCTGGTCGCCCAATATCAATATCTTCCGTGACCCGCGCTGGGGACGTGGCCAGGAGACATATGGAGAAGACCCGTTTCTGACCGGCCGACTCGGCGTCGCATTCGTCCAAGGGCTGCAAGGGAACGATCCCACGTATTACAAGACCATTGCAACACCAAAGCACTTTGCGGTGCATTCCGGACCTGAGAACACCCGGCACACAGCAAATATTGATCCGTCGGCGCATGATCTTGAAGACACGTATCTGCCCGCGTTTCGGGCCACGGTGACGCAGGCCAAGGCTGGCAGCGTAATGTGCGCGTATAACGCAGTGGACGGCGAACCGGCATGTGCGAACACAATGCTATTGCAGGACCGTCTGCGAAAAGACTGGGGGTTCGATGGCTACGTAACTTCAGATTGCGCGGCAATCACCGATATTGCCGTTGGTCATCATTATTCTCCCAATCTCGAGCATGCAGCTGTAGCCGCTGTTCGTGCAGGAACCGATACGAGTTGCGGCAAAGAATATGCGGTTCTCGTGAAGGCGGTTCAGGAGGGCCTAATATCTGAAAAGGAGATCGACCGTTCGGTTAATCGGCTGTTCACGGCACGATTTGAACTTGGCTTGTTCGATGATCCAACAAAGGTCCAGTATGCACAGATTCCCTTCTCTGAGGACGACTCGACAGCGCATCGGGAATTGGCCCGGCAGACCGCGGAAAAATCAATGGTGCTGCTCAAGAATGATGGCATCCTACCACTCAAGAAATCTGTGAAGATTGCCGTGATCGGTCCGAACGCGGCCAGCCTTGCTGCGATCGAAGGCAACTACAACGCCGTACCCTCGGAACCGATTTTGCCACTTGCAGGGCTGGAAAATGCCTTCGGAACAGATCAGATACGTTACGCGCAGGGCTCACCGTATGTTAGCGAGTTGCCGGTTCCTGTCCCAAGAACACTACTGCGCCCGGCAGAAGGAGACTCCCGTTTCGGCTTGAAAGGGGAGTACTTCGACAATGCGGAATTTCAGGGTGCGCCTTCGATGACACGCGTCGATCAGCAGGTGGCGTTTGATTGGGATGCAGCGACCCCAGACAAGAGCATCAGCCCTTCGCATTTCGGAGTGCGGTGGACGGGAACAATTCAAGTACCCGTTGCAGGAGATTATGTCTTTAGCGTCTCGCTGGCTCATTGTTACCCATGTGGAGATGCAGAAAGCTTGAAAGTGTACGTGGATGACAAGTCGTTGTCGGATCAACCTGTGCCAGCCAGCGAGTATCGATCGAGCGGACTACAGCCATTTACGCTGCATTTTGTCGATGCGAAACCGCACGCGTTTCGTATCGAGTACACCCACAAAGCGAAGTTGTTTGGTGCCGGCATTACGCTCAGCTGGATGCCGCCAATCGATGCCGAACGCGAAGCCGCGATCGAGGCGGCGAAACAGGCTGATGTCGTGGTGGCTTTCGTAGGGCTGTCCCCTGAGTTGGAAGGGGAGGAGATGCCGGTACACGTCCAGGGCTTCGACGGCGGAGACCGCACCAGCATCGAATTGCCTGCAGTGCAGGAGAAGATGTTGGAGGCGGTTGCTGCCACGGGCAAACCCCTTGTGGTTGTATTGATGAATGGTAGCGCGCTAGCTGTTGACTGGGCGAAAAAACATGCGAACGCGATCGTGGAAGCTTGGTATCCGGGAGAGGAAGGCGGGAAGGCAATTGCTGACGCGTTGACGGGAAAGACCAATCCGGCAGGGCGCTTGCCTATCACCTTCTATGCCAGCACCAAGGATCTTCCACCCTTTGATGATTACTCAATGGCTGGCCGTACCTATCGCTATTATGCTGGAACGCCGCTCTGGGGCTTTGGGTATGGGCTAAGCTACTCGACGTTCAAATGGACGAACCTCAAGCTCTCCGCAGCTTCAATCAAGGCGGGAGATCCAATGCTGGTGGATGCTGATGTGGAGAACATGAGCGATCGCGCTGGTGATGCGGTGAGTGAGCTATACCTCACGCCTCCCGCGGAACCAACGTCCCCACGATTGGCGCTGGTAGGATTCGACAGGTTAACCCTGGACCCGCATGCGAAGCAGCACGTCCATTTCATGGTGGACGCTCGGACTCTCAGTACTGTGGACGGGAAGGGCGTACGAGCGGTGCGTGCTGGGGATTACGTTCTTCACCTGGGCGGGACTCAGCCAACCGATGCGGGTGACGGCTCAGTGTCTGCTGGGTTCAGAGTTCTTGGAAACGAGGAGTTGCCACGGTGAGTTCGCGTGTCCTGCGCTTGATGCAGCTCACGTTTCTCTCTGCGTCCATCTTGTTACAAACGGGGATGGCGCAGGAAGTAGGGGCGACGGCAGGCATTGGATCGGGAGATCACGCCTGGCTGTCCTACAAGCCCGTGGAGTCAGAAATTGTATTCCCTGGTGGCATTCCGGACACCATTGTTGAACTGGGGAACAGCGTGATCGAGGACTCGGCTGCCCAGGAGCTTGAAGCGGGATGGCGGGGTATGTTGCGGCATGAACCCCGGATCGTGCGTATGGAGAGCAGCGGTAGGCAACGCGAGGTCGTACTCGGAACACAGGCCGAGATCAATGCATGGCGACCAAACGCTACACCTACACAGTGGCTGAAACACGATGGTTACAGACTCTATATGGATAAGAATGCGCTGGTGATCGAAGGCGGAGACGACCGCGGAATCTTGTACGGAACGTTTGCCCTTCTGCGCGAGATTGCTGAGCAGCATTCGATCGCAAAGATTGACCAAGGGTCAGCGCCATGGGCGACGATTCGCTGGACAAATGAATGGGACAACCCCAATGGCACCATCGAGCGTGGCTATGCAGGGTCGTCCATCTTCTTCGAGAACGGGAAGGTGCGCGCCGATCTTTCCCGGGCTGCAGCTTATGCGCGGCTGCTGAGCTCTGTGGGCATCGACGGTTGCACCATCAACAATGTTAATGCCGACCTAGATCTTCTGCGACCCGAGAACGTGCGTGATATCGCTCGGATAGCAGATGTCTTTCGGCCTTATGGTGTTCAACTTTCGCTGTCTGTGGATATGAGCAGTCCACAGGTAATCGGCGGCATGAAGACGTTCGATCCCCTCAATCCAGAGGTTGCCGCCTGGTGGAAGACGAGGATGGACGAAATCTACACTGTCATTCCAGACTTTGGAGGCGTCGTGATCAAGGCGGATTCCGAAGGGAGAGTGGGGCCGTCGAAGTATGGCCGCACCCCATCGGATGCTGCCAACGTAGTCGCCCGTGCTCTCAAGCCGCACGGTGGAGTGGTGCTGTATCGCGGATTCGTATACAACAATCATCTCGATTGGCAAGACCGCAGAGCGGATCGCGCCCGCGCCGGATACGACAACTTTCACCCGCTGGACGGAAAGTTCGACGACAACGTGATCGTGCAGATCAAACTGGGGCCAATCGATTTCCAGGTACGCGAACCGGTGAGTCCGCTTCTTGCTGGACTTCCTTATACAAACGAAGCTATTGAATTGCAGGTGACGCAGGAGTACACGGGGCAGCAGCGCCACCTGGTTTACCTCGTTCCCATGTGGAAGAAGACACTGGATACGGATATGCGCGCCTCCGCGAGTGCAGCTCCGCTACCTGTAAAACTCATCGTAAGCGGACAAACGACTGCCACTGAGCACCACACGCAGGGTGGCTTTGTCGGTGTTTCGAACGTCGGCACGGATGGATGGTTGGGTAATCCGTTGGCTCTTGCCAATTTGTATGGTTTCGGACGGCTTGCCTGGGATCCAAGCATCAGTGCAGCAGCAATAATCGATGAGTGGACACGGCTTACGTTCGGAAATGATGAGCAAGTGCGGACTACCATCAACAAACTGCAACTCGACTCCTGGCATATCTATGAAAGTTATACGGGTCCACTTGGGATCGGGACTTTGACGGATATTGTGGGCGCGCATTTCGGACCAGGCATAGGGTCTGCTGAGCACAATGGTTGGGGACAGTGGATACGAGCGGACGAACATGGGGTAGGCATGGACCGCACCGTTGCGGCCGGCACGGGATACATCGGTCAGTACCCTGCTCCGCTGTCAGCCACCTACGAATCACTTGCGACGTGCCCTGATGACCTCCTCCTGTTTATGCATCATGTGCCCTACACCTATCGACTTCACTCCGGTCTGACGGTAATGCAGACGATCGATAACACGCACTATTGGGGAGCGCAGGCAGCCACAGAGCAGGTATCGGCTTGGGAAGCGCTGCGCGGCAAGGTGCCGGACGCGACGTATGCAGAGGTCCTCAAACGCCTAAATTATCAGGCGGGATCGGCGATTGTTTGGCGCGACGCAGTTACCCGTTGGTTTACAGAGGAGTCTGGCATCCCGGATGCACTCGGCCGGGTGGATCATTATCCGAACCGCATCGAGGCAGAATCGATGACCCTTACCGGTTTCGCTGTCGTGCCGGTAACGCCGTGGGAGACAGCATCGAGTGGGAAGGCTGTAATCTGCGATCTGCCCCAGTGTGCCGTAGAAACAACGTGGACCGGGCCGGATGGTTGGTACGATATCAGCGTGCAGTATTTTGATCTATTACATGGACATTCGCGCTTTGCTCTTTCGATCGCAGGCCATGAAGTTGATCATTGGACGGCGGACGACACGTTGCCCAGCGAGACGCTAAACGGCAGCACCTCGACCCGAAGATCACTCAATCGGGTGGCTATCCACCACGGAGACTCGGTTCAAGTGACCGGCTGGCCCGACGGCCCCGAAAAGGCGCCATTGGATTATCTAAGTATCATGCCCGCTCAGGTTCGTCCGGGTGATGTTATGAATAAGGTTCACTAAGGATTTCCGCTTTGAATGCAAAGATCATAGACGCGAAAGTCATTGTTACCTCTCCGGGGCGAAACTTTGTGACGCTCAAGATCACTACAACGGATGGGATCTATGGCATTGGCGATGGGACCCTCAATGGCCGCGAGTTGGCGGTCGTTGCGTATTTGCAGGAACATGTGATTCCCTGCCTCATTGGACGCGACGCGGATCGCATCGAAGATACCTGGCAGTATCTTTATCGCGGAGCTTATTGGCGCCGTGGACCGGTGACGATGAGCGCCATCGCAGCAGTCGACGTGGCGCTCTGGGACATCAAGGCCAAACGAGCGGGCATGCCGCTATACCAGCTGCTCGGGGGTCGCTGCCGAGAAGGTGTTTTGGTTTACGCCCACGCGAATGGGCACGACGTCGGTCAGCTGCTGGAGTCAGTGGCTAAGCAACAAGAGCTGGGGTATCAGGCGATCCGCGTGCAGGCCGCCGTCCCCGGGGTCGCCGATGCTTATGGAGTGCCCCATGGAAACAAACCCTATGAGCCGGCGGATGGCGATCTGCCACGTGAGGAGACTTGGGATACTGCCAAGTATCTGCGCTTTATGCCGAAGCTGATGGATGCTGTTCGCTCGAAGTTCGGCTTCGACCTGGCGCTGCTGCATGACGGCCACCATCGAATGACGCCCATCGAAGCTGCGGCGTTGGGCAAGAGCCTTGAAGAGTTTCAACCTTTCTGGCTAGAAGATTTGACGCCGGCGGAAAATCAAGATTCATTTCGTCTCATTCGGCAGCACACCACTGCACCTCTTGCGGTCGGTGAGGTATTCAATTCCATTTTTGATTGCAAACAACTGATTAGCGAGCAACTCATTGATTACATTCGCGCCACCGTGGTGCACGCCGGCGGAATCACGCACTTGCGCCGTATCGCAAGTTTTGCCGATCTTTACAGCGTGAAGACAGGCTGCCACGGAGCGACCGATCTATCGCCGGTGTGCATGGGAGCTGCCCTGCACTTCGATGTGAGTGTTCCCAATTTTGGCATCCAGGAACATATGCCGCACTCTGCGTCTACAGATGAGGTCTTTCCCCATGCCTACACCTTCACCAATGGCATGATGGAACCGGGAGAAACTGCTGGACACGGGGTCGATATCGACGAGAAGTTAGCTGCCAAGTTTCCTTATAAGCGCGCATATCTCCCGGTCTGCCGATTGGCTGATGGGACGCTCCATTCCTGGTAGACGGTCGTATCGCTAAGCTTTAAATGAAGCTCGTCGCATCATCGATGCGTTGGCGACGTATTGCGTACAGGACGCATCACACTCTATCGGCGGGTGTTGCGATGGCAAAAGCAGACGACGCGGAGTTGCTCGAGGTAGGTGGTCGGGAAGTGCGGATCAGCAGCCCGTCGAAGCCTTACTTTACTCAAGGCGTTCAACTGAAGAAGATCGATCTGGTTCACTACTTTCTGGATGTGGCGCCGGGGGCGCTGCGTGGAATCGTCGATCGTCCCGTAGTTTTGAAACGTTTTGTGAACGGCGCGGAAGCCGAGCCATTTTATCAAAAGCGTGCGCCCAGCGATTTGCCCAACTGGATACGGACCGCGACCCTGTCGTTCCCTTCCGGACGTACCGCTGAGGAAGTGGTCGTGGATGATGCCGCCGGTCTTACATGGATTGTGAACCTGGGTTGTATGGAATTGCATCCGCACCCGGTCTTGACCGGTGATCTCGATCATCCAAATGAACTGCGGGTGGATCTCGATCCTCAGCCCGGCGTGGCTTGGACGGACGTGTGTACCGTGGCTATGGAAGTGAAGGCATTGCTGGACGAAGTGGGCCTGATAGCGTGGCCAAAGACTAGCGGCTCCCGCGGTATCCATATCAATGTGCGCATTGTGCCGCGGTGGAGCTTCACCGAGGTACGCAGGGCGGCGCTGGCGCTGGCGCGCGCGGTCGAGAAGCGCTGTTCGATGGCAAGCAGTAAATGGTGGAAGGAAGAGCGGCATGGCGTGTTTCTCGACTACAACCAGAACGCCAAAGACCGAACCACATGTTCTGCCTATTCCGTGAGGCCACGTCCTGACGCGCGTGTGAGTATGCCGCTGCGCTGGGATGAGGTGATGTCGTGTGACCCTGCCGACTTCACGGTGCTTACGGTCCCTGATCGCTTTGCAAAGATGGGCGACCCGCACGCAACGATGGATGAGTACGCCGGGGTTCTGGATGCATTGCTGGAGATGGCCGCGCGCGATGAGGCCGAGGGCATTGGTGATGCACCCTGGCCGCCGCATTTCCGGAAAATGGAAGGCGAGCCAGCGCGCGTGCAACCATCAAAGGCTCGCGCTTCGGCCACTAAGAAAAGGATAGAGGAGGCTGAGGGCGAAGATTCTGATCCTGGGGCGAAAGGCGTTGCGAAGAGGGGTCGACGCAAGCCGACCATGCCATTGATCGTGGTCGCGCAATCTTCCGATAAGGCCGCGGCGGAAGCTGGGTTGGAACGTTGGAAACAGCAGCACCCGGAGGCCGCTGCTCTGCTGGCACCGGATGACGTGCTGGTCGATCGCATGCGCGGGTCGGCTTACGTGTGGTATCGCATCCGAGTAAACCTGCGGAATGTTCCTGAGGCAATGCGGCCCGCACAAGATTTACCCGATCCCGACGATGATCCAACGCGTCCCTGGCGTGAAGAGAAGGCCTGATCAGCGGTTTTGCTGAAAGATGCTCATCAGTTCCTGTGCTGGTACGACCTCGAGCTGCTCGTAGTTGCAATCCTTCGCTTGCTTGTCGGGTCGCCATCGACGAAAGTGCGCGAGATGTCGAAATCGGTCGCCCTGCATATGTTCGTAAGCAACCTCGATGACAAGCTCAATGCGTAACGGCTCCCAGCTCAGGTCCTTGCCCGCGTTCCATCGTGATTGGCCGCCAGGCAAGCGGCCGCTGGCTTGCGCGGCCTCATCGGCCCAGTCCGCCCATGGATGATCGTGCAAGGCATCTTCGCGATAGGGTGCAAGGAACTCCACAAGCTCTCTGCGTTTGGCTGCCGTAAAACTGGCGCAGACTCCGACGTGTTGTAGCTTGCGTGCATCGTTGTAGAGGCCCAGCAGCAGCGAGCCAACCGCAATCCCTTCGCCGTCTTTGAGCCAGCGGAAACCTCCGACGACACAGTCACAATCGCGCTCGTGCTTAATTTTGAGCATCGTGCGTTTGTCGGGGGTGTAGGGCCCCGCGACAGGCTTAGCGATTACGCCATCGAGGCCCGCACCTTCAAAGCGCGTGAACCAGTCCTGCGCCGTCGCACGATCCCGCGTTGCTGGGGTTAAGTGTAGCGGCGCTTGAACCTTGGCAAGGGCCCGTTCCAGTTCGGCGCGCCTGACACTAAAGGGTTCATTGCGCAGGTCGCGACCCTCAACTTGAAGCAGGTCGAAGAAGACAACCGAAGCCGGCGTTTGCGCAGCAAGCGTCTGGACACGCGACGCGGCGGGGTGAATGCGTAGCGTCAGCGCATCGAAGTCCAAGCCGCCTTCGCGTGCAATGACGATCTCGCCGTCCACGACGCATTGGTTTGGTAGTTGTCGCAGCAGCGGATCTCGGAGTTCAGGGAAATAGCGGTCAAGCGGCTTGCCATCGCGACTTTGGAGAAAAAGCTCCTCATCGCTGCGAAAAATTACCGCACGAAAGCCATCCCACTTCGGCTCGAAGCTCCACTCGGCTGCGTTTGAAGGAATTTCATCAACCCGCTTGGCGAGCATAGGCAGGATCGGAGATGGTAAGGGGAGCGGCACGATTGATTGGATGCATTCGGCTGGATTAATGGATGGACACATTCATACAGCTGCCTTTAGGAACGAAGAGTGCATTGGAACGCCGCGCTTCGGCGGGAATGCGAGGGAAGAGCTAATGAGCGTAGCTCCGCAATTACAACAGAGACTTCGTCCTGAACTGCCAATAGGCGCTCAAATCTATTCAACCAGACCAACACAAATGGCCGTTAAGGATGCCCGTAGGCTCGCTTCATCGAAACAGCGAATGAATCACCAAAGTCAGGGCCCTGCTTACTGATAAACTGCCTTCACCCATTGGTCCGAGACGCAATCTTATGCTCTTGCGGCATAGCATTAACGGTGTCACGTATCGTTTTGACGAGTTGAAAGAAGTGCTCGCGAAGGCCACGGCTGCGCGCTCAGGGGATGAGTTGGCGGGTATCGCCGCTAAGAGTGCGGTGGAGCGGGTGGCGGCGCGGATTGTGTTGGCGGATTTGCCGTTGCGAGTGTTCGTCGAGGAGCCGCTGATTCCTTATTCGGAGGATGAAGTCACGCGGCTGATCTTTGATCGTCATGATGAACGTGCATTCGCCTTGGTGTCGCACTTAACCGTGGGTGAATTTCGGGACTGGCTGCTCTCCGGGCACGCAACGGAGAACACTCTGCGCGCCTTGGCTCCGGGTCTAATGCCGGAGATGGTGGCTGCCGTCAGCAAGCTGATGAGGGTGCAGGATCTGGTAACGGTCGCGCGGAAAATAGAGGTAGTAACGCGGTTTCGCACGACGGTAGGGCTGCGCGGCCGGCTCTCGACCAGGTTGCAGCCAAATCATCCGACCGACGACCCAATGGGGATTGCTGCGGCCATGGTGGACGGATTGCTCCTCGGCTCGGGCGATGCCGTGATTGGGATCAATCCGGTAGCCGACGATGTGGCGAGCACAGGACGGCTGATGCGGTTGATCGACTTGGTGCGCACGCGGTATGCGATTCCGACGCAGGGCTGCGTGCTGGCTCACTTAACAACCCAGATGGCCGCCATGAACCAAGGAGCGCCCGTGGACCTGTTGTTCCAATCCATTGCGGGAACGGAGAAGGCGAATGCCTCGTTCGGAATCAACCTGGGAATTCTGAAAGAGGCGAACGAGGCAGCGCGTGCGTTGAAGCGTGGGACAGTGGGCGAGAACGTGATGTACTTCGAAACCGGGCAAGGCAGCGCGCTCTCGGCCAATGCGCACCATGGAATCGATCAACAGACGTGCGAGGTGCGAGCGTATGCGGTGGCGCGGGCATTTGATCCTATGTTGGTCAACACGGTGGTGGGGTTCATTGGGCCGGAGTACTTGTATGACGGCAAGCAGATTCTGCGGGCAGGACTGGAAGACCACTTCTGCGGCAAGCTGATGGGATTGCCGATGGGGTGTGATGTCTGCTACACGAATCATGCGGAAGCCGATCAGGATGACATGGATTCCCTTCTGACGCTGCTGGGAGCAGCGGGCGTGAACTACATTATGGGCGTTCCTGGATCGGACGATATCATGCTGCAATATCAGTCGACATCGTTCCAGGATGCGCTGTATCTGCGGGATACGCTGGGGCTGCGTCCAGCACCGGAGTTCGAAGCGTGGCTGACCGGCGACATGCCACGACAGCTGGGCGCTCCGATGCAGGTGCAAGGAATTGCCGCGTCATGACGGATACGGGTGTGAAGCGGCCGACGCCTCACCTGCGCTCGTTGACCGAGGCGCGCGTTTCATTACCAATGAGCGGGCACAGCATTGCGACTTCGGAAGTGCTGGCGTTTCAGCTGGCGCATGCGCAGGCGCGCGACGCTGTGCACGCCTCGCTGGACGCGGAGGCATTTGCGCGCCGTTTGCGCAACGAGCTTCCACCGCTCGCGGAGCAAGGGGTCGAGGTGTTGACGCTACAGAGCTGCGCCGTCGACCGTCCAAGTTATCTGCGGCATCCCCAGAAAGGGAGGGCGTTGAACGAAGAGTCGAAGTCGATGTTGAAGGCGACGCCATGCGATTTGGCGATCATCGTTGCGGATGGTTTGTCGGCGCTGGCCGTGGAGAGAAATGCGATTCCACTGTTGGCGGTGCTGTTGCCCAGACTTGCTGCGGAGGATTGGACTCTGGGACCTGTAACGGTGGTGCAGCAGGGCCGCGTGGGCGTTTGTGATTCGATTGGCGAGAGGTTGCGGGCGAGATGCAGCCTGATGCTGATTGGGGAACGTCCGGGGCTTTCTGCAGCGGACAGCATGGGGGCTTATTTGACATGGGAGCCGCGGGCCGGACGGACCGACGCGGATCGGAATTGCCTCTCCAATATTCGGAGTGGTGGACTGAACGTGGAGGAGGCGACGGAAAGATTGATGTGGCTGATGAAGGCGGCGCGGGCGATGAACTTGACTGGCGTTGCGTTGAAGGAGGGGGCGGTGAATTCCCTGCTGGAGGGTTAGAGCCAGCCGCGCGTGCGCGCAATCCGGGCGGCGTCGGTGCGGTTGGTGGCGCCGAGTTTTGCGATGGACTCGGAGAGGTAGTTGCGGACAGTTCCCTCCGACAGGCGAAGCTCGGCGGCAATCTCAGCGGAAGAGCGGCCGTCGCCGGCTCGTTGAAGGATCTGGCGTTCGCGGTCGGAGAGAGGATCGGGGTCCGAGGTCCAGGCTTCGGCGGCGAGTGCGGGATCGACGGCACGGAGACCGGAGTGAACGCGGCGGATAGCATCGGCGAGTTCTGAGGCGGGACGCTCCTTAAGCAGATAGCCGCGAGCGCCGGCATCCAGTGCGCGGCGGAGATAGCCGGGACGGGCGAAGGTGGTAAGGATGATGACGCGCGCGCGAGACTCGGCGAGATGGAGGTCAGAGGCTAATTCGAGGCCGGTCTTCTGAGGCATTTCGATGTCTGTGACGATGACGTCCGGCGCGAGATCACGGGCGAGTTTGAGGGCCTCGTGGCCATTGGCGGCCTGTGCGATGACGGTGATGTCGGGCTCGAGATCGAGGAGGGCGGCCAGCGCTCCACGGAGCATGGTTTGATCCTCGGCGAGGAGAACGCGGATAGAAGCGGTGGCTGTCATGAGGCGGCGGGCTCTCGTAGAGGAAGTTCGATGAGAAGGCGAGTGCCGTGGTCGCGTTCGAGGAAAAGATGACCGCCGAGTGACTCGATCCGCTCCCGCATACCGCGGAGACCGTTTCCTTCCCGGCTGATGGCATGCTCGCCATTGTCTTCAATGACCAGTCGGCGTTGGTTGTCTTCAGTGATGAAGCGCAGGCAGCAGGTGGTGGCGCGGGAGTGACGAACGATGTTGGTGACAGCTTCGCGGAGAGCGAGCGAAAGGGCGATCTCTTCCGGGACAGAGAGATTGGCGGCGTTGGTGGCTGCAGAGTCGAGGATGAGCTTGACGCCGGCGGCGTCGAGGGTTAAGCGCGCGGCTTCGATCTCAGCGCCCAGGCCGCGGGTGCGATAGCCACCGATAGCTTCGCGGACTTCGGCGAGCGCGGTGCGTGTGATTCGTTCAACATCGGCGATCTCGGAGGCGGCCCGAGCGTGATCGCTTGGATCCTGGCGGTGGATGAGCCGACCCGCGAGCTCGGCTTTAAGGGCCACCACTGAGAGCGTGTGGCCGAGCACGTCGTGGAGATCCCGGGCGATGCGTTCGCGCTCGGCAACGGCAGCGAGGGCGAGATTCTCGTCCAGGGCGGCGCGCAACTTGCAGTCGGCGCGACGTTGCTGCGCGAAGAAGACATTGCCGCCGCCGATGACGGTCATGAGAAAGATGGCGATGAAGGTGTTTGGCCAGCTGACGTGGAAGAAGCCCGGTACGCCATGGAAGATGGCGCCTTCAATCAGAACGAGAAGAACTTCGGCAAAAAAGATGGAAAAGACGCGGCGCAGAGAGACAAACGTGAAAGGCAGGAACGCTGCAGAGTAAACAAAGAAGGTGGATCCGCCCTGATTCCACGGAAACGTGATGAGGCCGAGAGCGAACGTGGCGGCGATCATCCAGAAGCGGGCTGGATGCCCCTCGTCCACCGCCCGAATGTAGCCCCACATGACGCCGACAAAGACAAAGAATACGGCGAGGGTCCCGAGCCAGAGGTAGCGGCTTGGCTCCAGGATGGGAGTAATGAAGAGGAAGCCGGTGTAGGCGAACCATACCCATGCCCACCTGTTTTCACGCTTCCTCGAGATGGGTTCGTTGGCAGTCATGAGCCTTCCTGAAGAGTGTACGCCGAACGGTTAGGAGTTTTGCTCGAGGCGGCGGTAGGCGATCGCGGCAACACCCAGCATCACCAGCGTAAAGCCGAGCAGGCCGAGCCAGTGGCTGATCGCGCTGCCTGCGGTGGGGTAGCGGAAAGTGGCGAGGACCAGTTGCGAAAGATGATACGTGGGCAAAAGGAGAGCGAATTTCTGAAGCCAATGCGGGAGCATGGTGATGGGCATCCAGAGGCCTCCGCAGAAACTCATGGGGAGATAGATGATGTTGATGACGCCGGGGGCTGCGTTGAATGGTACGAGGAGCGCAATGACAATACCGAGGCAGGCGAAGGGAATGGTGCCGACCACCGTGAGGGCCATCATGCGGGCATATTCGGGCAGTGTGATGGAGACGTGCGCAACGGTGATGCCGAGCATGGTGATTATGCTGATGATGATCAGTCCAAAAGCGGCCGCAGAACAGCATTTGGCGACGAGGTAGGCAAATGGGGGCATCGGACTGGCGCGCTTGAGTTCGAGCCAACCGGTGCTGAGTTCGCTTGCGAGGCCACCACCGATGCCGAAGAGCGCGGCGCCCACCATGCCGAAGACGGCATAGGTGGCGAGCATGTACTTGGCGACCAACATGCTGCCGATGTGCTCGCCGCGGTTCATAATCAGGCCGAAGAAGAGGTAGAAAATGACAGGAAATCCAATAACGGCAAGCGAGAACGCGCGGGTACGGAGTAGGCGGATGAACTCGAAGCGCGCTTCCGTGATGAAGATGCGCAGAGTGTGCGCGAAGGAGTTCGAGGGGGCAGCGCGGAGAGTGAGGGCGGCGGTAGACATGGCGGGCTCCTTGGAAATGTCCGTTCTTTGTTCGGTTCGTTCTCCGTGGCAACTGAGAACGGGCACTGATAACTAGTTGCTGGTTAGGGCCAGGAAAGCGTCTTCGAGGGCAGGGCTTTGGACCTCGAGCGAGTGGAGACTCGGGTCGAGGGCGAGCAGTTCGCGAAGGGTGCGCTCCGGCTGGGTACTGGAGATGCATGTGAGATCGGCCTTCACTTCTGCGGTCGTAACGCCGGGGATGGCGAGCAACGTGGATTGGGGAAGATCGGTGACACAGCGGATGATCTTCAACGTGCGGCTGGTGCTGGCGCCTGCGGTGGCAGCACCAAGAGACTTCACTTCGGCTGGCGTGCCTTCGCAGATCACGCGGCCTTTGTTGATAACGATAATGCGGTGGGCTAGAGCATCGGCCTCTTCGAGATAGTGGGTAGTGAGGAGCACGGTCTTGCCGCGAGCGGCCAGTGAACGAATCTCAGCCCACATCGCCCGGCGCGCTTCGATGTCGAGGCCGACCGTTGGCTCGTCGAGGAAGACGAGGTCCGGGTCACCGGCTAGTGCGATGGCAAAGAGGGTGCGCTGCTTCTGACCGCCGCTGAGCTGGCCGAACATACGAGACTCGATGCCTTCGAGGCCAGCTGCGCGAACCAGGTCAGCGTATGGCATGGGATCCGGGTAGTAGCCGCGGAAAATATTGAGGTGTTCGCGAACCCGAAGCATCTCGGGAGCCTTGCCAAGCTGCAACATGACGCCGGTTCGGAGGCGCGTGGCGGCCTGACGCGGGTCAGCGTCGAAGATGCGGACAGCGCCGCTGGTGGGCGCGCTGAGCCCCATGAGGAGTTTAACGGCGGTGGATTTGCCGGCTCCGTTTGGCCCCAGGAGGGCTACGATCTCTCCGTGATGCAGCTTAAGCGAAAGGTCGTCCAGTGCGAGAACGCCGTTGGCGTAACGCTTTGTAATGTGGCAAAGCGAGGCAACGGCAGCAGCGCCCGCCGTGAAGGGGATCGCTTGGATAGGATCGAGGACTGCACTCATTGGGAGTCTCCTGGGTAGGCTGACTGATTACAAGAGCGAGTATGGAAGAGGGCTGTTGCGAACGGCAGTGAGGTGCGTCAGCAAAGCAGGGTGACGTTTGTCATCACAGATATCGCGCTGAGATGGAACAAGTTGTTGGTTTTTCCACGGAAAATTCACGTGGCGTCTCAAATTGCTTTGTACTCGGGACATTTTCGGCTATTCTCTCGATATCGGCTCAGAAAGTGAATAAGGTCTCTCCACCGGCTTGCCGGAGCTAGTTTCTTTAACTCGCGGAGACCGTCCCGCACGATTTGCAATAAGCAGTCCAGGCACCGCTCAACCCCCGAACAACCTTTTGGAGGCAACGCAGTGGTTTATCAAAAACTGAACGGCCCGTTTGCATCCAGCAAGCGCAATTAAACCGATTCTCGGTTTCCACAGAAGTTTCTTACAACCAGCGGGCTTTACAGATAGCAACGTCCTAGCCATTGTCGACGGCGCGGCGGATGCAGTGTCGAAGCATATCGACAGGCAGCGGCGCTGGCGGTGATTCATCTCCAGGAGGTAGTGCATTGGTGTATTTGAACAGCAGACTCTCAGCCCTCGTTCTGATCTTTGCAGCGATATTTTGCGTCACCTATCCAGCGTTCGCACAGCAGACGCTTGGAGGGATTACGGGGACGGTGGTCGATCCCGCTGGCAGCGCGATTCCAGGGGTCGAAGTAACGGCTACGTCAGATCAGACGAAGCTGGTACGTACAACCAAGAGCAGTGGAACGGGCAGCTATGAACTGGTGAACCTGCCGATCGGCACCTACACAATTACGTTCGCATTGAACGGCTTTACGACGGAGCGGATTCCCGGGATCGACGTGCAGGCTGATCGCACGATTACACTGCCAGGAAAGTTGGCGGTCGGGTCCGTGTCGGAGTCCGTGACGGTGGAGTCAACGCCACTGCTGAACGCGACGGATACGACGAACGGCTACGTGATGGACAAGACGCAGATTGAGGCCATTCCGCTGCCGACCGGGTCCGTCCTGGGCGCGGCGATTCTTTCACCGGGCGTGAATGCAGAACTTTCGTCGGGCACGGGAGCTAACTCGGGGCTGGGCAATCCACCCATCTGGGCGAACGGTCAGCGCGATACCAGTAACAGCTTCTCGCTCAATGGCGTAGACGCGAGCAACCTGTTCAATGGTAAGAGTACCAGCGATGTTGGCTCGGCGCGCGTCATCAACAGCACCGGCGTTTCGACGAGCGACGGAGCGGGCGGCGTAATTCAGAGCGTTGCGTCGATCTATCTTTCCATTGGCAATGCCCTGCCGTCGCCGCCTCCGCAGACGATTGACGAATTGCGGGTGAATGCGTCAATGTATGACGCACAACAGGGGTCGACTTCAGGCGCGCACATCGATATGAGCACGGCTTCGGGAACGAATAAATTTCATGGATCATTGTTTGGACGCAGAGGCACGAACTGGATCAATGCTGCACCCTTCTTTTTCAAGAACGACCCCGGCATTCCCGAGAATATGAAGAATCCGGAGCTGCACCGGTATCTGGTTGGCGGAACGTTCGGCGGACCGATTATCAAGGACAAGCTGTTTGGATTTATCTCGTACCAACACTTGCAGGTTTCGGATCAGGAGATCGGTGATTCATTTCTGGCCGTGCCTGTGGGACTCTCTGACAGCACACGCACCGCCGCGGGATTTCAGGCGATTGTGAGCGCTCAATATCCTGATTCGCCGCCGGCTTACATTGACAACACCGCGCTCGGATTGTTCAATTCGCCTGCCCTGCCGGGTGAGCCTGGCAAGTGGCTGATCCCGAATGATGGTCAAGGGAGTGGTTGCGGATCAAGCTGCATGACACCGACGCATCCGTTCAACGCGTTCCTGCCGGGAACAGGCCGGTTCAAGGCCGATATGGCAGTCGCGGACGTTGACTACAACGCGACCAAGAAGGATACGATTGCGCTCAAATACTACTATCAGCATGATCCCACCCTGGCGCCGTACTCACTTTCCAGCGTACCGGGCTTTACGGAGCACCTGGATTCGGGCGCGCAGGTGGCCTCGATCAATAACACGTATCTCGTGAAGCCGAACCTCAGCACACAGGAGACATTCGGTTTTATTCGGGAAAAGATCTACGAGACCAACCAGCAGCCGTTCACGCCCGAGGCGATTCCGGCTGGCTCGGTGGGCACGGTGTCGATCAACGAATTTGGATCGACCTATTTTCCGGGTGTTTCGATTGTGAATGTGCTGGGCAACACGGCGTACGACCTTGGGCTGCCGGGTACGGGCATTCTTAACATTGGACCGAACGCGGAAGGTCAGTCGTCCAACACCGGCGTATTTCAGAACCGCTTTCAGCCTTCCGGCAATGCGATCTGGTCGCTGGGCAGGCATACGCTTACGTTTGGTGCAAGTTACAGCTACACGCAGCTAAACACCATTGACAAACGCCCCGGCACGGGGACAGTGGCAACCGACGACCTAGCGCTTTCGCGCAGGGCTATGTGACGCCGGGCAGCTCCTCGACGGCGTTTTATGTGAGCTCGTTCCTGCAGGGAGATGCGAACCGGTACTATCGGGCGAACCAATTGGGAACATTCGCGCAGGACAAGTTTCAAATCACACCGAATCTGAGCCTGACGGCCGGCGTGCGCTATGACTGGGATGGCGGCTTGACTGAGAAGTATGGACGAATCTTTAACTTCGACTTCCCGAACCCTAATAATTCAAGTGATCCGAATGCATATCAGTACGATGAGGGAACGGACACGATCACACAACCGGGCTTCATTATCGCTGGAAACAATACAAACGGAACAAAGGGCGTAAGCAAGACGACATTGACGGGACGGCAATGGGGCATTGCGCCGAGAATCGGGGCAGCATGGCAACCTGGGATGTTCCACTCCAAGGTCGTCGTGCGGACCGGGTTCGGGATGTACTACGACCGGGGGGAGCTGTTCAGTTACTTCTCGCCCGGATATGCAATTGGCACCGTGACGGGTGGACCCTTCGGCGTCAACCAGCAGCTTCCGTTTGTGACGGCCCAGACGTGCCCGATAAGAAGCCTGTATTCCTATTACATTCCAACCTGCGGCGGAGACGGCGGAACCTCTCCTCCGATCAATCCGCCAACGGCGGCTACTGGCAACCTGGCCAATCCATATACCAATGTTCAGTCGGCTCCGCCATCCAACCCTCAGTCGTCGGACTTGAGCAAGTACCTGCCGAATATCGCCAGCATTGACAATGGTGGCCAACCGATCTCGCTGGGCGTCTACGACCGGGCGAACAAACTACCGTACACGTACAACTACACGCTGGATATCCAGTGGCAGCCACGCAATGATCTGGCCATCGAGGTCGGATATGTGGGCAACATCGGCCGCCACCAGGTAATCCCTGTACCGTTCAACCAGCCCGGCATTGCTTCGCCGAATAGCCCGATCCATGGCGAGCATTATTCGTACGGCTATAACGTGCAGGGGGCAAACCTACCTGACGGCACGGGATACGACTACGACTATGAAGGCGGCAACATTGACCATCGCGTACCCTACATTGGGTATGCAGCGGAGTCGATTGACTACAGGGCGGCGGGGGTGGATGCCTACAACGCTCTCACGGCCCACGTTGAAAAACGTATGAGCCACGGGTTCCAGATCGCTGCGTCTTATACATACTCGCATGCACTGGACGAGCAGAGCGGACTGGGGCTGTTCTACAACGGCAACAACCCGCTGAACCTGCGCGATGGATATGCATCCGCTGACTTTGATCGCACGCATGTGATCAACTTCAACTATGTATACCGGCTTCCGGATTTTGTGCACCAACACAATGTGGCGAGCTACTTCACCAATGGCTGGTCGCTCGTCGGTTTGACGATTCTGCAGAGTGGCCAGCCTTATAGCGTGATCGACTTCAGCGGCGCGGTGGGCAGCATCTACTACGGCATTAGCAACGGCATCACGAACCCAATTGTGCCGCTCGCGGCCGGATGTACTGCAAAGAACGCGAAGACGGGGCTCTCCGGAGCGTTCGGCGACTACGCTCTGAAGTCCTCCTGCTTCACAATCCCATTACTCCCGGCTGGAGGCCTGAACGGGGCGGTGCCGACGTCCGATCCCTATGAGAACACCTTCACGACCGGGCAGCGCAACATCTTCCGCCAGGCATTCCAGAAGCGTTCGGATGCTTCCCTGGTGAAGGTGACGCAGTTTACCGACCGCTACAGTCTGAAGTACACATTCGACGTATATAACCTCACCAACACCAGCAGCTTCGACGTGCCGGGCAACGAGGTTTCGCAGAACGAGAACTACAACGGCTTCCCGATCGCGGGAACACCGGTGCTGCCAACCTCCTGCAATGCGAGCAACGAAGGCTTCTACAACTGCCCGGCAGGACTTGGCGTGGTCTCGCATACGATCGGCAGTGCGCGGCAGATTCAGATGTCGTTGCAACTCACGTTCTGATTGCTTTTGAACGATCAATTACGGGAGGCCGCGATTGCGGCCTCCCGTTCATTTTTGCGTAGGTTTGGGTCTGGGTGAAGCCGGCGTGATCTTTATGTTTGTATACTTTCCCTGTCGCGCGCAGGTTCGAGCACGACACATCTGAGATAGAAAGCGAAGCACACGACATGCTGATCCATGAAGACCGATTGTTTCCCGCAGATCCGGGAACGCGAGAGATCGCTAAGTTGTTGTATCAGCAGGTGCGCGCGTTGCCGATCATCAGTCCGCATGGGCATACGCAGGCGGCCTGGTTCGCGAAAAACGAGGCCTTTCCTGACCCGGCCAAGCTTTTTGTGCAGCCTGATCACTATGTATACCGGATGCTGTATAGCCAGGGCGTTTCGCTGGAGGATCTGGAGATTGGGCGGGCGGAGATGAAGGATCCACGGGGAGTTTGGCGCATATTTGCCAGCAATTACTACCTTTTTCGCGGGACGCCGACTCGGATCTGGCTGGACTTCTGCTTCCAGGAGCTGTTTGGGCTGGAGGAGCGGCTGTCGGAGAAAACTGCCGATCGCTATTTCGATGCGATCTCTGAGAAGCTGAAAACAAAGGAGTTCCTTCCACGGGCGCTGTACGAGAGGTTCCAGCTTGAGGTGTTGGCCACTACGGATTCGCCCCTAGATTCGCTGGCCGATCATCAGGCGATTCGGGAGTCGGGGTGGAAGGCGAGGATACTGCCTACGTTCCGGCCGGACTCGGTGGTGGACCCGGATTTCGATGGATTTGCTGGGAATATTGAGCGTTTGGGCGGCTTGACGGGTGAAGATACGTCGACGTGGAGCGGGTATTTGGCGGCTTTGCGGGCTTCGCGGGAGCGGTTTAAGGGGTTGGGGTGTACGGCTACGGATCATGGGCATCCTACGGCGCAGACGGCGAATCTCTCGGCGGCGGAGGCGGCGGAGCTGTTCGCTAAGGTGTTGAAGGGAAAGGGGGATGCGGAGCTGTTTCGGGCGCAGATGCTGACCGAGATGGCGCGGATGAGTTTGGAGGATGGGCTGGTGATGCAGATCCATCCCGGGAGCGTTCGGAACCATAACCGGCTTATTTTTCAACGATATGGACGCGATACCGGGGCGGATATTCCGGGGCCTACGAACTACGTGCAGGCGTTGCGGCCGCTGCTGGATGCTTTCGGCAATGAACCCGGTTTGTCTATTATTTTGTTCACTTTAGACGAGTCTACGTATAGCCGGGAGCTGGCTCCGCTGGCGGGGCACTATCCCTGTTTGAAGCTGGGGCCGGCGTGGTGGTTTCATGACAGCCCGGAGGGGATGATGCGGTTCCGGGAGCATGTGACGGAGACGGCCGGGTTTTATAACACGGTGGGATTTAATGACGATACACGGGCATTTTTGTCGATTCCGGCGCGACATGACATGGCGCGGAGGGTGGATTGCGCGTATTTGGCGAGGCTGGTGAGCGAGCATCGGCTGGAGGAAGACGAGGCGGTTGAGCTGGCGCATGCGTTGGCGTATGGGCTCGCAAAAAAGGCATATCGGCTCTAGATCCGCGAATTTGGTGTAAGACACAGCCCGGTTTCGGGTACTCACAGACATGCTTAGCCCGGTTTCGGGATGCTTTTTGAGGGCAATTCTCCCCGAAATGTAAAGGTCGCTTTACTTTTAGCGGACCCGATGTAAAGGTCGCTTGACGGTGGGCGGGCACAAGGTAAAGGTCGCTTGACTTACGGTTTGGCGCGCAGATTAGCCTTGCGGAGACCGCGGACGGAGCTGCAGAGCCAGAGGGTGTTGGGAGGCTCGAGGTCGGCGAGGGTGAGGATTTGCTCTTGCGCGTGGGGGAGTGTTTCGAGCAGGTGGCGCCGCATGACTCCGGGGAGGACGCCGGAGGCGAGGGGTGGGGTGAGGAGCTTCCCTTCTCCCGCCGGGCCGGCAGGTTTTTTGACGAAGAGGTTGCTGATGGCTCCCTCGGTTAGCTCGTTGCGTTCGTTGAGGAAGATCACTTCGTCGAAGCCTTCGGCGCGAGCTCTCGTTAGCTCTTCGTTGTAGAGATTGCGGTGGGTGGTCTTGTGGCGGAGAAAGAGGTCGGCGGAGTTGGTGCGGTGGGGGCTGAGGGTCACGGTTGTAGTGGGAGGGTCCGGCGCTGGAGCGGTGGCCGGGTCGATGGATTCCCGGCGTGGAGAGACAACAGCAGATTCCCGGGGGGAATGACAGAAAGAAAGGCAAGAGCTTTCAGGATTCGGATCTTGCGTTGGTTGCAGGGGTTGGGCGGTGATGGAGGCTTCGCCTGTTGAGGAGAGCAGGAGGCGGACGCGGTGGGGGTGGCGGGGGTCGAGGAAGTGGGCGAAGGCTCGGAGCTGGGCTTCGATAGCGGTGCGGTCGCAGAGGAAGTCGAAGTAGAGGGCCGAGGATTCGAGGCGGTCGAGATGCAATGGGAGACGCGCGTAGTGCTGGTCGTAGAGAAGCGTCTCGATGAGTTCGAAGGACTGGTGGGTGCGGGTTAGGAAGTTAGCTTTGAGGAGGGCTTCGCGGTGCTCGTCTGCGGGGATGGAGTCGGCTACGATGCCGCCGCCTACTCCCATGTGGGCGATTCCCTTCTGGAGGACGAGGGTGCGGATGGCTACGTTGAAGACTGCCGAGCGGTTGGGGGCTATGAAGCCGATGGCGCCGGTGTAGACGCCGCGGGGATGGGCTTCGAGCTCGCGGATGATTTGCATGGTGCGGATCTTGGGGGCTCCTGTGACGGAGCCGCAGGGGAACATGGCGGCGAAGATGTCGTAGAAGGTGGTGCGGGGGCGGAGGGTGGCGGAGATGGTGGAGGTCATCTGGTGGAGAGTCTGGTAGCGCTCGATGGAGAAGAGGTCGTCGACGTGGACGGAGCCGGGGAGGGAGATGCGGCCGAGGTCGTTGCGGAGGAGGTCGACGATCATTACGTGCTCGGCGCGATTTTTTTCGTCGTGCTGGAGGGCGCGGGCGGCGGCTGCGTCTTCGGTGATGTCGAGGCCGCGGGGCATGGTGCCCTTCATGGGGCGGGTGGTGATCTTGTTGGTGGTGCCGTCGGGATCAGCTTCGATGCGGAAGAAGAGTTCGGGGCTTAGCGAGAGGATTTGGTGGTGGTCGAGATTTAAGAAGGCGGCGTAGGCTACGGATTGGGTTTGGGAGAGTGCGGTGAAGAGGGTTGCGGGCGAAAGGTCGGTTGGGAACCGGATGGCGTCGGTGAAGTTGACCTGGTAGGTGTCGCCGGCGGAGATGTAGTTTTTGATTTTTTCGATGGCGGCCAGGTAGTCTCCGTCGGAGATGCGGAGGGTTGGGTTGGTAAGGATGGGGCTGGGGTGGGGCGTGGGCTCGGAGGGCGGTGGAAACCCAGGTCTCAAAAGCGAGACCTGGGGCACCCGGGATGGTGGCGGGTGGAGGAAGGTGGCGGTGGCGTGGTCGAAGATGATGGGTGCTGGGTAGGCGGCCAGGTGGGCGAGGGGGTCGTGCGCGGACGGCGAGGGTTGAATTGGTGGGCGGGCGGTGGTGGGTTCGAAGTGGGCGTTGCACTCGTAGGAGAAGTAGCCGGCGAGGTAGAGGCCTTCGGCCAGGGCAGCTTCGATTTGGGCGAAGAGCGCGGGGATTTCGTCTAGCGTGTGGGCGGTGAGGATGCGCGTGGGATTGAGGAAGAGATAGCTGTGGTGGTTGGTCGCGTCGAAGCGCGAGGTTTCAAGGAGGATGGCGTTGGGGGTGGATTCGACGAGGGTGTGGATGGAGGTGGGGAGGGGCGTGTAGCGGGCTTGCGGGGGCTTGGGCATGGCAGTGGCTAAAGCAGATGATCGCAGAGGGAGTAGAGAGTGGCAATGGAGAGAGCGTTCGCCTCAGCGGCTAAAGCCGTCTTCAACGTGTGGCTTTATGGCGAGGCTGAAGCCGTGCGCCTTCGAAAGCGTGCCCGGATGAGAGATCGTCGGTTGGGCCTTTATACTTGAATGGAGATTTGGACGTGGGTTTCGCTGCATGGTTGGCGGCCTGTCGTTGAGATGGAAGAGGAGTTTATGGCCGCACTGATTGAAGCGATTCATGTGAAGCGTAAGACGATGTTTGAGTTTGAGGGTTCTCCGTATGCGTGTCTGGATTCGGATATCAGCACGCCGACGGCGCGGGGTGGGCAGACGCTGGTGCGGTTGAAGATGCGGAATTTGCTGACCGGCGCGGTGTTCGAAAAGACGTTTAAGGCGCAGGACAGGTTCAAGGAGCCGGACCTCGTGCTGGTTCCGGCGACGTATCTTTATAGCGATGGCGATGGTTCTTATTTTCTTGACCAGGAAAGCTATGAGACGCTGACGCTGAAGGGCGATATGCTCGGCGACGCGCTGGATTACCTGATCGACGGGACCGCGCTGCAGGTGCATTTGTATAACGGGAATCCGATTGGGCTGCAGTTGCCGATCTTTGTGGAGCTGAATATTGCGCATACGGAGCCGGCCGTGCGCGGGGATACGTCGAGTGGCGCGACCAAGACGGCTCGGCTGGAGACGGGGCTGGAGATTAAGGTGCCGCTGTTTATTAAGGAGGGGGAGAAGGTGAAGGTGTCGACGGAGTTGAAGGAGTTTGCGGGACGGGCGTAAGGGGTCTCGGCCGCGACTGGGGATCGTGCTAGAGAAGCAGATTCCTTCGCTGCGCTGCGGAATGACAACCAGAAAAACAAGGACAAGAGAAGAAGCAGATTCCCAGGGGAATGACAGAAAGAAAGGCGAGGGCAACGGCTTCGGGAGACCACGGGGGTTTGCGAAACCCACATCTCAGAAGCGAGATGTGGGGCACCCGTAATTGTGGCTGTGACGAGCGCGGGTTACATGAGCTCGTCGATGAAGGTGCGGGCGGTGGCGGGGGGGATGCGGTTGGGTTGGTGGACGAGGGGGCCGGGGTTTAGGACGGGCTCTAGCTCGTCGAGGGTGGGGACGTCGGTGCGCTCGTAGAATTTGCCGATGGGGATTTCGTCGCCCCAGAGCTGGGATTTTTCCATGGCGGCGTTGAAGTCGGAGGGGTCGTAGTGGGGATTGTCTTCGAGCTTTTTGACGCGCGGGCGGAACCACTGGGTGGTGTTGTCGTGGTTGTAGGTGACGCAGGGGCTGAAGATGTCGAGGAAGGAAAAGCCCTTGTGCTGGATGGCGTTTTTGATGAGCTCGGTGAGGTGTTTCTGCTCGGCGGAAAAGCCTCGGGCAACATAGGTGGCGCCGGCGGCCAGGGCGAGGGCGATGGGGTTGACGGGGCGCTCGACGTTGCCGAAGGGAGTGGTTTTGGTCTTGGCGGCGAGGCGGCTGGTGGGGCTGGTTTGGCCGGTGGTGAGGCCGTAGATCTGGTTGTCCATGACCATGTAGGTGAGGTCGACGTTGCGGCGCATGGCGTGGACGAAGTGGCCGCAGCCGATGCCGAAGCCGTCGCCGTCGCCGCCGGTGACGAGCACGGTGAGGGCGTGGTTGGCCATCTTTACGCCGGTGGCGACGGGGAGCGAGCGGCCGTGGAGAGTGTGCATGCCGTAGGTTTCGATGAAGCCGGGGAAGTTGGAGGAGCAGCCGATGCCGCTGATGGTGGCGACTTCGTGCTGGGGGATTTGCAGTTCGACGAGAGCTTTCTGGACGGCGGCGAGGACGCCGTAGTCGCCGCAGCCGGGACACCAGTCGGGCTCGACGCGGCCTTTGAAGTTGGCCATGGTGATTGCGTTGGGGGTGATGATTTCTGTCGCCATCGTGTTCTCCTGGGAGTTCGTGGTGGAGTGTTGGGCTGAAAGTTTCCAGCTAGACCATGACTTCGTGTTCGGGGATGGAGAGGGTGGTGGTGCCGGCTAGTTGTTCCTTGACGGCGTCGACGATGTGTTGGGGGAAGAAGGGCTCGCCGTCGTATTTGCGGATGTGGCCGGTGGCTACGAAGCTGGTTTCGCTGCGGAGGTAGCGGGCGAACTGGCCGCTGAAATTGTTCTCGACGATGATGGTGTGGCGCGCGTTGTTGAGGATCTCGAGGATGGCGTCGCCGTGGAGCGGGACGAGCCAGCGGATGGGGAGATGGTTGACGGAGATGCCCTGCTCGCGGAGGAGTTCGGCGGCTTCGTCGATGACGCCGAAGGTGGAGCCCCAGCCGATGAGGGTGACGTCGGCGTTGGCGGGGCCGCGGAGTTGCGGTGGGGGGATGGAGGCGGCGATGCCGTCCATCTTGCGCATGCGCTTTTCCATCATGGCGCGGCGCTTGGCGTGGTTGGTGTAGGCGTCGGAGATGAGGATGCCGTCTTCGTCGTGCTCGTCGGAGGAGACGACGTGGGTGTAGCCGGGGATGCCGGGGATCACGCGCGGGGAGACGCCAGAGTCGGTGATCTTGTAGCGGAGGTATTTTTCGTGCGCGTCGCCGTTGGTGCCGCCGGCGCCGTTGGAGGTGATGAGCTCGCCGCGGTCTACGGGCGGGTTGAAGTCCAGGACGGCGGGGTCTACGCTGAGGCGGCCTTCGGCGAGGAGGAGGTCGGCGAGGACGATGCCGGGACACTGGAAGCGGTCGGTGATGTTGAAGATTTCGGGCATGAGGGTGAAGCAGTCGGCGATGTCGAGGGGGGCGGCGATGACGCGGGGGTAGTCGCCGAAGGCTGCGCCGAGCATCTGCCAGAGGTCACCCTGCTCGGTCTTGGTGGGGACGCCGGTGGAGGGGCCGGCGCGCTGGCAGTCGATGACGACGACGGGGATTTCGGCTTGCGCGGAGAGGCCGAGGCCTTCGGACATCAATGCAAAACCTCCGCCTGAGGTTGCGCACATGGCGCGGACGCCCGCGTGGGCAGCGCCGATGGCCATGTTGATGACGCCGATTTCGTCTTCGACCTGGCGGACCATGATGTCGGCCTTGCGGGCGTGGGAGGCCATCCAGTGCAGGACGCCGGTGGCGGGGCTCATGGGATAGGCGCAGTAGAACTTGCAGGCGGCTGCGGCGGCTCCCATGGCCATGGCCTCGTTGCCGGAGAGGACGGCGTAGCGGGCGTCGGTGAGGGGGAGAGCGTGATCGAAGGGCTTGAGATTCTGGGTGGCGTAGTCGTAGCCGGCGCGGGCGATGGCGATGTTTTCGTCGATGACGGCGCGCTCTTTTTTGCGGAACTGTTCTTCGAGGACGGACTCGAGCGAGTTGAAGCCGATGCCCATCATGCTGAGGGCGGCGCCGATGGCGAGGGTGTTTTGCGCGACCTTGTTGCGGCTGATGTCGGCGAGTTTGGAGACGGGGAGGGGGCAGAGCTGGACGCCGTCGGCGGGGGTGCCGGGGTGGATGGTGTCGGCGTTGAAGAGGCAGGCGCCGCCGGCGGAGAGGAGCGCGAGGTGGCGATCGGCGGTGTCCTGGTTGAGGGGAATGAGGAGGTCGAGGCGGCCGTTGGTGGTGGGGATCTTGTCCTGGCCAGTGCGGATGGTGAGGAAGGTGTGGCCGCCGCGAATGATGGACTGGTACGCGTTGTAGGCATTGAGATGGAGGCCGCGGCGGCTGAAGATCTTGGCGAAGATGTCTCCGGGAGTGGCGACGCCCTGGCCGGCGGCGCCTCCGATACCGATGCTGAAGGACTGTCTCATGGAAGCCTTCCTGAAGTGTTGCAAGTTTGGATCGCCCGGCGCCTGCAAAATACCGAACGCGGTGATCGTACCGGCAGGCGTGGACAGGTGGCAAGTGCGCGGAGGCGCGCGGCTGCGGATAGTATGTTCGTACAACGCGGCGGCTGGTTTGCAGAGAGCGAGTTGGCGTAGACGCAAGTACAGGTTAGGGGAGGAATTGCTTTGTCTTTATCGCGGCGCACGTTTCTGAAGAGCTCGATTATTGCGGCGGGAGAGGTGGCGCTGCCGGCGCTGGCGGCTGCGGGGACGGTGAGTGCGGCGGTGGCGAGTACCCCGGTGGAAGGGGTGGCGGCGGAAGTTGTGGGAGGAGCGAAGGGTGAGTTTACGCGCGGGCTGGGGATCTATCCAGGGGCGCCGGGCGACGTGTTTTCGCCGACGATGCGGGTGGATGCGACGACGTATCGGAACCTGGCGCTGCGGCGAGCGGCGAAGCACTCCAGCAGCTATGACTACAACCTGACGGCGCAGCTGGTGACGGACGGGATCAAGGAAACGCGGATGCCGAAGTGGGTGGCCGTGTCGACGAGTGTGGACGGGGTGTTGACGAAGCCGGACAGGGAGATTGTGCTGGACCACTTCCCTCCTATCGGGCTGAGGCTGGAGGGTGAGAAGGTTTCGGTGGAGGTGCAGGTGGGGGGCGGCGAGGCGCCTTCGGTGGATCGGATGCGGGTGTTTGTTGCGCTGGCGGAGTACGTTTCGGCGAAGGATTTGAGGTTTGTGGTGGCGGTGTCGGATGACGGGCGAGCGTGGGAGGAGGTTGGGTCGGCGAAGGCAGAAGCGGAGACGGCGGTGGAGAATTATCCGCCGGATTTGACGCGGGGGATGAAGCTGTATTATCCGTGGCTGACGCTGAGCCGGGTGTGTGCGAGCCGGTTTTATCGCGTGACGTGCGAGCGGCTGGGGCATGAGGGGCAGGCGCTGACGTGGATGGTGGGGCAGGTGGAGTTCTATCGCGCGGGGGCGCGGGTGGAGATTGGCGGGCCGTATGAGTTTACGAGCGCGTGGATGAGCGCGGGGTCGGGGGAGGAGTGGGTGAGCGTGGATCTGGGGGCGCGGTGTGCGATTGATCGCGTGTCGCTGTATTGGATTGCGCGGGCGGCCGAGGGGTCAGTGCAGATTTCGGATGATGAGGTGAAGTGGACAGAGGTGCATCGGGTCGGGGGGGGCGTTTCTTCGGGGGAGGTTGAGGAGATTCGGCTGGCGGCCCCGGCGCATGCGCGGTTTGTGCGGGTGTTGATGACACGGCCTACGTCGCCGGTGGGGTATGTGCTGAGTGAGTTGGAGGTGTGGGGGCGCGGCGGACCGGTGGTGGTGGCGGCGGAGAGTCCGAAGATGGATATGGATGGACGATTGTTGC
>Ga0210392_10000153_pt1 | contig 57120 bp, 47 predicted proteins | sample IncBWC30OmetaG_FD_161057 | JGI IMG/M metagenome (GOLD analysis project Ga0210392, IMG submission 161057) | Forest soil microbial communities from Barre Woods Harvard Forest LTER site, Petersham, Massachusetts, United States - Inc-BW-C-30-O ... | reverse complement strand
GTGTCTTTGGAGGATTCGCTACCGAGTTCCACATCGAGCGTCTGATCGAGAGTCTATTGCCCGTGTAATCGGTCCAATGCAGGCCGCGCAACTCGCCGTGGCGAAGTCCAGCAAAAGCTGCAGTTGCGACCAGGGCCTTTGCCAAGAGGGGCAAGACCTCAAGCATTTGTGCAACTTGGGCGAGATCGTAGGCGCGAGTCTCTTTCGGGTCTCTGGCATTCTTCGGAATAAAAGCCCCAGTAACCGGATTTGCTCCATCACACGCGCCCACATTCTTAGCGTAGATAAAGATGGTACTAAGAACCGACTTGATTCGTCGGAGTGTGTTCCGCGAGAGATCCCTGTCGCGCGCAATCGCTGCCAATGTCCGATTGGCGTCCACAGTTCGAAATTCTCGCAATCCCATGTTCCCGACTCGATCGCGAAGATAAGTTCTCCAGATGGCTTGATAGCCGTGGCTTGTGCTGGCGCGTCGCTCCTCTCTGGCCCAAGGAAGAAAGGCTCCGTCGACGAACGCGGCGATGGTGGTTCTTGAGTAGGCACTGAGCCAATCGCGATTGACAACCAGCATGAGTTCCGTCCGACACCGCCGGACGTCAAAGGGGTTCGTAAAATCGCACGAGCGCCCCAGGCGCCTGGCCGTCCGTTTCCATGTGCTAGAACCATCCTCATGTCGAACTTTCCTCCGGTACCGCACGTACCATGCACCATGATGTTCGTAGAGGTGGCCTTCCTGATAACGAAGACTAGACTTCATAACAACTCCGGGTACTAAATATGCCGCTCAGGAGCCTGAAATTAGCCACAATGAATGAATCCAGATTGAGGATAAAGCTTCAGCCCTCGGAAGTGCCGAGCGTGAATTTTCTTGAGGGAAAAGGGTTCGCCGCGTCGCCGCCCGTGTTGGTTCAGCCGCTTCACCAAATTTCCAGCACATTGCTGTTGTTTTCGCGAAGAACTCGTTCGACTTTGCGGCGGACGCGACCAGCGGGAAAAGTACGTCGAAATGATATTGCAAGAGGTCTTCAAGCAAGCAGGTCGCGATGGCCGCTCTCACGTCCTCTTCCTCGTGCGAACCCCATTTCAAAACGAACGGCCAGATGACTTCGGGTTCGCGCTCGGCGAACATCGCAACCTGGATGATGGCTTGCCAGCGAGCGTCCTCGGTGCCGTCTGGTGCTGGGCGACCCGGAAAAAGTTGCTCGGCTACCGCTAAAGTTTCTTGAACGGTCACCATCGTCACCTCTGGTTCACAGATGAGTTTTAGCAGCACAAGCCTAGCTCCTGATTAGTGGGGTTCTCGGCCATGTTGCCGGCAGCCTTTCGCGATGGATTTTAAGTCTACGAGTACGCTGTTTTTCAGCGTTAATCAGACTTGACCTTATACTGATGATGTCGAACTCCTTCCCTGGCTAAGACTTGGAGTCTCTGGCCAGCCACCAGTCCCGAACCACAACTCAAGCCGCTTGTGCTAGCATGCTCGCGCCTTGTCACAGAAATCCCAGCAGCAGAGTCTTTGGCTCTCCGTGGTGGTGCTCTTCGCCATCAATATCCTAAATTTCTACGACCGCCACGTCCCCGGCGCGCTCGTCGAACCTATGCGCAAGGAGTTCCATCTCAACGACAGCCAGATCGGCCTTGTCGGCAGCGCCTTCATTTGGGTCTATGCCATTGTCGGCGTGCCCCTCGGGCGCATCGCGGATTCTGCCAGCCGCAAAAAGCTCCTGGCCTGGGGAGTCGTCATATGGACCGCGATGACGGCATCCGCAGGCCTCGCCACCACCTACGCGATACTGCTCCTTTCCCGTGTAGGCGTTGGGGTCGGCGAAGCAGCCTGCGCGCCGACCGCGACGAGCTGGCTCGGCGATCTGTTTCCACAGACTAGACGCTCTCGAGTGCTCGCGCTTTTCATGCTCGGCGTGCCAGTCGGCGGCGCACTCGGTTTTTTCTTCAGCGGCCCGATAGCACAGGCGTATGGCTGGCGAGCCGCAATGGTATTTGCGGCGGTCCCGGCGTTGCTGCTGGTTCCCGCTTTACTGATGCTGCAAGAACCGGAGCGCGGCGCCAGCGAGAGTCATCGCGCGCCGCAGGCATGTGGCTCGATGTGGAGTGTGCTGCGCATCCCCACGCTGTGGTGGATCATTGCCTCCGGTGCGCTGCTGAATTTCAGCATGTATGCCATCGGAACTTTCTTGCCGGCGTTTCTGAGCCGAGTCCACGGTCTGTCGCTGGCGAAATCCGGCATCGCCACGGGCGTCGTCTATCTAGCCGGAGGCGTCACCGGGGGAACTCTTGCGGGCTATCTAGGCGATTTCATCGTCCAGCGTCGCAAAGACGGCCGCATGCTTTGCGCCGCCGTCATGGCTTTAGTGGCCATTCCGTTTGCATGCGTGGGAATTCTTCAGTCCGCGGGCTCTCTGTTCGTGGCCATGGCGTTCCTGGCGCTGACATACTCCGCTCTCACGACGTACTACGGGCTGGTGTACTCGGCGATACAGGATATAGTGGCTCCGAACCAGCGCGGTGCAGCGATGGCGATTTATTTTATGGCAATGTACATGTGCGGCGCGTCCCTCGGACCGCTGCTCACCGGCAAGTTGAGCGATGTGTTGGCGCATCGCGCTGCGGCGCTGGCGGGTTCAGCCACGGTCACGGAAACTTTCCGCGCCACTGGCCTTCAGCAAGCCATGCTGATTATTCCGGTACTCTGTATAGCGCTCGCAGTTGTGCTTTTCATGGGCTCGCGTACTATCATCACGGACATAGCGCGGCGGGAAGCTATCGCTGGCGGCGCGTCGTGACTCCCGATTAGGCGTACTCGGAAACTTTAAATCGATGTGGACGTGTGCGTTAACCAGGAGTTGAAGGTTCCCGCGGAGCACCGAGTACTCGCGTTCCACGCATTTGGTCGTATCGCCCCGTCACCAACGCCACGATTGCCTTGGCAATTTTCTCTCCCCCAATCGACGAGGGTTCGATGGGGTTCGCATAGTCTCTAGGGGTCGTGCAGATTAGGCGCAAATCAATTACCGAGAGGCCTCGCTCGATAGCGACTCGTATGATTACGTCGTTGAAAATCGCCAGAGCCAGGGAGGCGATTCGCTGATAGGACTTGTCGGGGAAGCAACCATTGTAAATGGTACAAACACCAAGCGGCAGTCCTGGCCGCAGACAAACATCCACAGCCGAGCGGTATTGAGACTCGAATTCGTTGGAAATGTCTGCCAAGGAATCGAGTGACTTTGAAGTGGGCCCGCCGTTCATACCGAAGAACGAAATGCCAAGCCTTGATGCTTCAGTCAGTGCGTTGTTACCTCCAACGCTGAGCACGAGATGGGTGCACTCTTTTGGCAGGTGCTGCATCTGGTCAGGAATGTTAACGGTCGTAGACCCGTCAACGGCGAGGAGTGACGCATCCCACCCTGACGGTATTATGCTGCGAACTTGCGACACAACGTCAGGACCGCCGCTCGTGTAATGAGCGTTGTCGAAGATAGAATCTCCCAATAAGACCAGATGAGGCATGCTCGCAATTCTAACGTCATTCTCTTGGCCCGGTGAGATAAGGTTCCAACTGCCTGTGTAGTCGCGTACTCGGGTGCGCCGTGAAAAGGCGGTGGTCCAGGGTCGCCCGCCCGGGAACTGGTTCGCTCCACCCGGTAGCAATCAGAGCAGCGGTGGAGGCAACGAGACTGCTGAAGCCTCTGGTGCAGAGAGTCGCTAGGCGACTTGGCGAGCGTGCAGGCCGTAACGTGAGTGAACGCCGGACAATGCAGGAGCCGACCCGCCCCGAGTCGTGGGAAGGCCGAAGCGGATGGAATCGTACGAACGAACAAATTCCATTCGACCTGCCGGGGTGCCGCTCCAAAAAGAAGAAGATGTCCGAGGAAGGACTCAGCAGTCGCATGGTACTGAAATAGGTGCGACCAGATGAGTCCTTCCGTTGGAGTAAGATTTACAGCTACTGTAGTGTCACGAGGACTTGTATGACGCCCGTTCCGGTTCCGATTGACTGAAGAGCCTTACCAATAACCGCACCAAGCATTTTGCTCCGGTCGGTCCCTTTCATTGCGTGCCCAGCCAGACTGGATGTCACAAGCAGGTCCCCGGCTTGAATCGGCCCGTTCTCTGTTGTTACCTTGCAGGGGACTATCCCAACCACAGCCAGCGGAACTTCATCGATTGCATTTTGAGCGTCGATATTTCTATCGGAACCGAGCATGCCCGGCTTTGTTGAATAGATTCCGGCCACGAGAGGTGAATAGGCATTCTGCGCCAATTCCAACCGCCGATCTCCACGTGCGTCGATTTCGAGAAGGTCTCCTGGCTCGTACTTGCGTATGTCGCCGGCCACTATCATGGATTCCGCAAAGTCTGCTCCATTTGGTTGGAAACCGCCGTCTGCAAATACGCGGCCTGTGCCATCGACCCTGAAAACATTGGTTGCGGAAGGTCCAGTCGCGCCAATCAGGAGTGGGCCATTGGCTCGATTAATAAATAATCCCGCACCTGCATCTGGACTGAACTGCTCGCCGAAAATTGCTACAGAACCACCCGAAGTACCATTGGCATTTCCGCGAACAGCTGAAGTGAAGTCGGTTGTAGCTTCCGTTTGACCGAGAACTCCGCCACCTCCACCGCCTGTAGTTGATCCATAGGTTCCAGCAACTCCGTATGCCCCCGTTCCACTCGCTAAAGCCACTCCAGCTACGCCAAAACCTTCATTGCTGAAGGTGATACCTTCGACGCCGTAGCCAAAGCCGGTGGTCGCAAGATAGTCACCTCGGATTCCAGTTGTGTTGTTGATCGAGGATGTCACCGTAGCATAGATTCCGATTGGGGTAAGATTGAACTGGTTAATTGAGTTTTCATTGTTAGCAACTCGAAACGTAGTTTCAGGTGTCGTTGTACCAATGCCAACATATCCAAGGGGGCTCTGAAAAAGCGCAGAATCACCAATTTCAAATGGAGCAGTAAAAACAGGAATGCTCCCCGAAGTGCCCACACCGGTGATGAACAAGTCATGGGATTTGGAGCTCGGGACATTGGGTGGAGTTGTTGCTTTGAAACCAGATTGCACTGGGGAAGGAACATTCGGACTTTGACCTAGTGCTACTCCATGCATAAACGTAAGGGCCATGCCGCAAAGGATAGTAGTTCTTTTCATTTCACTGCCTCCGTGTGAATTCGACTGAATTGTGGTGAGATCAAAATAGACCCAAGTGCGCGGTGGAGAGTAACAATCGAGAAGTCGCGCCGCAAGCGACAAGATGAGACAAATGCAAGTGCTATCTCAATGTCGCCCTTTGTCGTTGGTCTTGCAGATATGCTTTGCACGCTGCGTTCAAATATTAGCCTCGCCCAGCTGTGCGGGACGTAATAAGAGACTATGCGATATCACATAGGCACAGCAGTTCGCATCGTGATCGAAGCCTCCGGGGATATGTGAGGGTGGGCTTTCCGTTTCGCGATTTCTAGCTCAATTTGCCACAGCAGCGTTACGATTTGCTCCGGCTTGTATTTCTCGATCTGCAGTCCCTGCCTCCTGCGTTGCCTCTTGGATACGCGCTCATTCGGCAGCGGGCGGCTAGCACGCAGAGCATCTTTCCCCCAATTCCAACCAATCCGGGCCGGTCGAGAATCGCCCTTGTTGCTCGCCGCCCGCAAATTCCCTACGCCACCACCTCGACATCAGCGCGCCCGTTGGGTCCGCGGCAAGCAGTTGGTGGACTTCTTGTCCGTTGGCGATGGCTTGTGTGCTCCGCCACAAGTCCCAACTCCTTCCGTATCTCGCGCTGTGGCACCTCGGCTTCGAATCTGTCGCCGTGTCCCAGGAAGCCTTGAAGCCCCACGCAGCTCAAATTGTTGGCGACGTCGCAAATTACATCAATGGCGAACCCGCTTTTCAAATCAGCACCGCCAAAATCTAGCTCTACTCTTCGGGTGTTAGGCCGTGCTGCCGAACAGAATACTATTCGCTGGTAAGTATACTTTCTTCAAATCACCCTCGGATTGTTCAGTGATAAGAAGCATCAACGGAGATTCTCCCTTGGAAAACACGTTGTTCAATCTCCGCGCTTCCCAGCAAGTCTTGACCACAGCTTCAGAAAGCGCCGGGCGAGTGTCAGCGGTTTCTGCCAAACAATCAGATGTTCGTCCCAGTTCACATTCCAAGTTCCGGGCAAACGAAGCTGAGCAAGTGCATTCGAGATTGTCAGATCCGTAGTTGTCTCTCCGTTGACTAAGGCGAAGCCAATCTCATCCTTCCGGCCGCGCTCGGTCAGACGTGTAACGATCAGCTCTATGTGTTGCTGAGGCGATCGATCGGGAAACTTCTCACATAGTTCTTTTAATATTTCAAAGAGCGGCGACTCTTCCTTAACATTCAGGTCGATCCAATACTCAATGGGCAATCCGGCCCATTCGGGCCGACTCGTTTTTCCCATGACCACGATAATTATCAGAATCTCGGGTTGCTCTCAATTGATTTATCCACTCAGGCGAGGCCTACAAGCGCTTAGCGCACGTTTCGAGTAATGGTTGGATATCTAATTACGGCCTATGCCATTTCGGATACATTGAGAATGGCGATCCCTCCGGATCATTGGCCCTGGCAGGTCGGTTCTCGGAGGTGAAGTGGATCCGACGGCTCTCATCGACAAAGAAGCTGAGTATGCCGGTCTTGCCGAACTCGGCGGGGCGCGCGGTGATGGTAAAACCCTTGAACCGGGTGCAACCTTCGACAGTGACGGCCGGCTCAGTGCCACGGTAATCAACAAGGTAACCTATCGGAAGCTCACCTGGGATGACCACAACTCTGCATGTCGGATTCGAATCTGGTCCAAACCTTGCAAGGCCTTCCGCATAGAGACCTCTATGGAGAGTATCGAAGGCGTCATTATCGGCAGCGTATACTGCGGCGCTCAAATAATACATCGCGCTGCTTTCGTTTTCGGAAATGTAACTTGGGACGGGCGAGTAGTGCTGCGAGAACACAATTATCAGCAAAAGTCCGTAAAGAGGAGCCGCTAGGAGCTTTAGTCTGAAAGGCTGTTGGCGGAACATGGGAAGATAGCACGCAAGAGCCGTGACGACTAGGACCGGCTGAAGTATCGTCATCAAGATAAGGCTGCAGAGGAGCCACCAACCCCGGTCCCACCTAAAAGCAAACCAGATCAAGCAAATCCCAGGCACAAATACTGCACAACCCATCACCATTGCCAAAATGAGGCCGCTTCTAAGCCTTTGGCGATAAACGCGCAACGGGATGAATGCATAGGGAAGTAAAACGGGCAGCAGCAAGAGCACTCCAAGCAATCGACTTTCGTCTTTTGGAAACCAAACCCAGAAAATCACGAGAATGGATACAAACGAGACTGCGCTGGCCCATGTCAGGACTCGCCGGTACCGAGATGCTGCTGCAGGAAGAACGCCTTGTCTCAACGCTTGTGCCATGTCCGGTACCTCATCAATTAGGTCCGCTGTGCATGTCCTCAGACATGCTGGCGGCAGCTACAGCAGAGCCAATCTCTTCGAAAGTTATCGAGCTCTCTTGTCCCCGCACACTCAACGTCCCACGAGGACGAAGCCGCCCCAGTAGAAGGGCTTGTCTTCGCCATAGCGTGCTTTGACTTTTGTTCGAAGCTCCATCTGCGCATCGTGCAACGCTTGCTGCCTCGCGGCGCTCGACCTAGCCTTGTAATTCGATTAAACGATAACATCTGACCTCCTCAGGAGCGCCAACGCAAGCCCATAAGCCCGGAATCCCTCGTGGTGGAATGCCGCTGATATTACCCATGTCAGCGGTGCTTGTGCTTCCAACTAAGCTTTGTCGAGTGGGAAAATAACCCGCGTATTCGCACATGAGTTCACGCTAACAGGACCACGGGCACAGGCAAGCGACAAACCACGACAGACGGAATGTCGCTATATTTCGCAAGTCTGCTCGAAGTCATCCAAGTACACAAGTACACCCAGAAGACTGAATTGAACTCGCACGGCATCACGGATCTCTCCTAGCCAAACCGAATAGTTGATTCGTACCGGCCGGGGTTGCACATCACATACCTTTGGACTCTAAAGGGCGTGCCTTTGCATTCCACACACTTGCGCCGGAAACCGGAAACACTCTTCTTTACTTGTGGGAAAGCTGCGCCTGCTGTCGTCCCGAACGGCGGGGGCAAACACATCTTCCGGATAAGCAAGCGACACTCTGCGACATATTCAAGAAGACGCGCGGGGTTCTTCCCAATTATTCGAACTAGTTGGTAGTGCGAGATTATCCGGGATCACCGGTCAATACAAAACCAGCCCAGTAGTAGGGGTTAGGATATTTTCGTCGAATGTCCAACTGCGCAGAGCGCAGAGCTTCCGCTTTACTCTGTCCCTGCCTAAGGTGGGTGTAGAACGCCACCATCAACTGTTGTGTGGCTTCATCATCCACGCTCCACAAACTGGCGATTACAGAGGGGCTTCCAGCATAGATGAAAGCCCGACTCAAGCCGATAATATCGTCGCCTCGACTTCGCTTGCCCAATTGAGACTGGCAACCGCTCAGCACAACCAAGTTTGTCTTCCGCAGATCGAGTCCGAAAACCTGGCTTAGCTCCAACGGTCCATCTTTATCCTGTCCGTGGCCCAGTATGATGCGCGAGGACTGTGGGTTTTGCGTGTCGAGGTCGAAGTGAGCGATTAGATGGAGTATATCGTAATCGCCAGCCTGCGCTCGAAGGACAGAAGTTGTCGCGGCATCGCCCAGCAGCGGTTGTGTGCCGAACAGCGAGGCCACCTTTCGAGCCTCCTCGGCAGCGAAGTTCAAATGGGAAAAGCCCACTTCCTGATCGTTAGCCAAGACCAAGGTTCGATCGCCGGCTGGTTTAAGTCGGGCTTGGATGTAAGGCAGAACACTCACACTAGGCAAATAGGATATTGCATAGCTATCGCCAAAATACTGCTTGCCATCTAATGTAAGAGCTCCAAAAGGAAGATCTTGCAGGACACCAAATGGCACAATGTAGAGCCTCGGAGTTTTCAGGTGAGACTTGATGGGTGAGATCAGCACTTTGTAAAGCGGTTTTAGGCTCGGGAGCGCGGCGTCGTCCCCAGAAAAATCTCTGAAGGTTTCGATGGCGGCGTGCAATTCACCATCTGTGACGGAAATTTCCGAAACATGGAAATCGTTCTTGGAAATCATAAAGGCCAGCGTCACCCGAGGTGTGGTGTAGTAGGAGAGCACAGTCACATCCGGCGCCAGCTGCCGCTGAACTTCCGAAAGCGATAGAGGGGAAATGCTCAGAAATGACGCGTACTCTGGGTCCGAACGCTTGATCGCGTTGATTGCCTCTTCGTAAGCTGCGCGAATCACGGATAGTCTTGTCTGCAGCCTTTCTATTCTATCGGTGTTATGCTCTGGTCCTGGATTCGCCAGTTCCTGTTGCAGTTGCCGCTGAACCAGAATGTTCTCTTTCCGCAAGCTCTCTTCTCGCTGGGCAAATTCCTGTGAGGTGCGCCTCCCGAGATTAATCCGTGAATTGCCCAGTTGGTCGAGGAACATGCGGGCACGGGCTCGTTCGCTTAATTCGAATGCGCCCTGCATATTGTGCCGGCTGGCTTCCAGAAGTATTGTGCGCTGGTAGAGGTTGGCAGACTGCTCTGCAAGGGAGATCCGGAACTCTTCCAGGCGGGCAGAAGTTCCGAGGGCTTCCATTTTTCGCAGTGCCTCATGGTAATACGGAAGAGCCTCATGAGACTTTCCCCAAGCATCGTAGACGAGTCCTGTATTCGTCAAAATTCCGATCTCTCCGAGCCGATCTCCCACAGTCCGCATCACGCTCAATGCTTCCTGGTAATCCTTCACTGCCTCATTGAAGCGTGACTTGGGATTCTCCGTGGGAGAGTTGATTGCCATCCAGTATTTCAATTCTCCGATATTCGCGATGACACCGGCCTCGCCCGCGCGATTTCCGGACTCTCTCAATTTCTCTCGAGCCTGTTCGAAATCAAATTCTGCAAGGATATACAGCTCTGATGCCATATATGCTCGACCACGACCGGACAAGATGGCACCTTCCAATGTCAGATTGTGGGTTGACCCAACCAGAGACAATGCTATGTCGTATTGGTCGATTGCCGCGTCGAGTTTTCTAAGTTCTTGGAGAATTCCTGCGTCGCTGGCATACATCCGCGCCTGCTGCTCTTTCGAGGCGTTTGGCAATACTGCGCGATACTGTTGGACCGCGTTAATAAATTCGCCAATGGATTCGTAAGCGGAAGCAAGGCCCAGTCGCGCCCTCACCTCTCCCTCTTCGTTCTTACCATTCTGAAAGAGGTAGATCGCGGATTCATAACACCCGATGGCGCGCTGAATGTTGCCAAGCGATTGAAAAGCCCAACCGCTGCTCACGAAGACTTCAGCCTGGCCATCTTCATCTTCGATCGCCCTCAAGGTCGGCATGATCTCCTTATTTACCTCAATCGCTTTCTCAAACTCGCCCGAGGAGATAAAAGCCGAGCTTTTGACTTGGAAGAGATGCGCACGTAGCCGAGGCTCATCAACCGCCTTCACAAGGGGTTCTGCCAGGCTGATTTGCATCAGAGCCTGCTCAGGTTTTCCCTGCTGAACAAACAGCGCCGCAAGAGCAGCATGATCGACGATTTGACCGACCTTGTCGCTCGCAGTTTCACTCAGAGCCAAAGCCTGCTCTCGATTCTCAATCGCTTTCATCAGATCGTGGGAACTCGGGCCGAGCGGTGGAGCGACATGTGGGGTAACCGAGGGAAACGATGGGAGAGAATTTGAAAGAGTCGTCCGGGAAGTAGAACTGGGTGCAGTTTGTGCTGGAGTCGGATTACTGGGTCGATACGTACGCAGCATGTAGGGCCGATAATTTGGATTGGTGTTGGAGGTGTTAACGGAACTTGGGTTGTATACCGTGCCGGCATTTGGCCGAAAACCATTCGGTTGGACTCCCTGCCAACTTGTGCCACCTGAAGGCCAGGTTGTGGGAAGATACCAATTGGGCTGCGAACGAAAAGGATTTGGCTGACCATTGGGCAGATAGTACGAATTCAGTAATCCAGAACCTGGACCAGAGTGGATGATAGCGTCCTTCATTCCCGGATCCAAATTTCGAAGACTTGGATTGTTGTTTACATACCACCGAGTCTGATCGACTGAGGGTGGAGAATTGGGGTTCGGTTGATTCATATAATTGGCAGGAGTTGCCGAAGTCTGTGTCGGGAATCCTGTGTTCGGACTGTAGTTGTTCGGTGAATAGTTTGGCGTTGGATTCTGATACAGGCTACCCGCGCTCGGAGTCGACGGACTTGTTGGCGAAGGATTGCAACAAGGGGTCGCTTGTCCCAGGAGCGGATCTGCGTTAGCCAAAGTGGCAACAACCGTACCGACTAGAACCATTAAGATTCGGAATCTGGCAACATGCGAACCAAAAGGGACCATAAAGTCCTCCTGCACGAGCGCAACACGAGAAGATGAGCGATCATTTCGGGTCCCAGTGAAGAATCCCCAGCTGAGTGCGGTCCCACTTGCCAAAAACGTTAAATTTGGTCTACTTTCCTGCCTGCTGAATCTCCGCCAATAAGGCATTGGCTTGATTAGTTGTCAAATTATCTCCTATTTTGTTAGCTATCGCAAGTGTGACATCTAGATGTGTCATCTAGCCGGGAACTTGCGCAACGGTCGGCGTGACCCTCGCGAAACCGATTGGTTCTTCTGTATGACTCTCATTCAGCCTCCCTCTACTGAATTGTGTTCCGACAAAATCAAAAGGACCCCTTTCAATAAAACGATGAATGACAGCGTCGAGCACAGAGCATCAGTCAACCGAGTCTAGATCTTTGGAATGTCGCGTATCGAGCCACAGCGACAGGGAAAGCGTAGTGTCAGGCTAATCGGCCTTAGTTCCAACTGCCTCCATGAAGAGGGATTTACTTGCTACCATGCTCGTGCGTAGCCTCCCATTTGTTAGCGAGTCGCCGAGCCTCTTTTGCGTCAGCCAGGGAAATACGTTGGTCCGGGAAGATCGCAATCCCTCCCGTGAAAACATTTCCATGACGCTGTTCAAACACCTCCTTCCCGGAATCCTCCGCGAGTACGTAGTACATATCCGCGGTTTGCTTATTCTTATTCACGCCTTGCCCGTGCTCATAGACCTTGCCGAGAAAATAGAATGCTTCTGCATACCGCGTCTCCGTTGCCATCAATAACAATTGCAAGCCACGGTCTTCATTTCTTTGAACACCCATGCCAGCAAAGCAGAGGGCTGCGAAATTCGTCTGAGCGATCGGAGATCCCGTATCAGAAGCCTTCTCTAGCCACATTGCAGCCTGCCCAGGGTCCTTCCGAATTCCAAGCCTGTTGTGCTCCCCCGCAAATGCCAAGCCGAGTGCAATTTGCGCTGCAACTTCACCTGCCTCCGCATCTCTCTGTACCTCATCCTTTGCATCTTTAAGGTTCTTCGATAACGACACACCATTTTTCAGAGAGACGGCCAAATTCCTTTGGCCGGTGTAGTCTTTCTGCTCGGCCGATCGACGGAACCATGTGATTGCCTGGAGTCCATCTTGTTGGACGCCCATGCCCAAATCATAGGCAAGTCCAAGTAAGTTCTCACCCATGGCATTCCCTTGCTCTGCGGCCTTGAGATACCAATTGAAGGAGGTGGTGTGGTCCTCTCGAACTCCGTGGCCGTTCTGATACGCGAGTCCCAAAAGAATCTGTGAAGTAACATCTCCCGCATCCGCTCTGGCTATAAGCTCTGGGATTTCCGAGGGACTCAGCCGATTGGCTCGGTTGTTCATCTCATAGTAGTCAGGAAAGCTAGTGTCCGCCCTTAATTCGCCGTCTGGCCAGCACAGAACTAGAAGGCACCCCAAAATCACGGTTCGCCAAACCCGTTGACACGACATCGTCCCTCCTTTGACCACTCCGGCCATAACGCCGCCACCAATCTAGCTTAGCCATCTACCGGTGAATTTGTCGCAATACATTGGCATTGACACGCAAACAGAAACTTCCTTCCGCTTCGTTCGGTCACCCAGTAGAAGGACCGATCTTCACCATAGCGAGCTTTAACCTTTGAATCCCCATGCCGGCCCTATCTCCATGTGTTGGCCCCTTCCGCCCTTAACGACGACCAATTCCGTTTGTCGGTTTGGGCAAGCAATGACCCTTGATTGGTGCCTGTGCCCGCCAACAGACAGATCACAATTCAAACCGTTTAAAGTCAGTGATGTTATGCGCTTAAGCTGACGATCCAGTTGAATTGGTAGACCCCTTCTCTTCCAGTATGAAGATCACATCTACAGTCGTATCTACTTCCACCGGTTGACCGTTCAAAATTGTCGGAGCGTAACGCCATTTTCGAACCGCGTCCATCGCCGACTGGATGAGCAGTGGATGGCCGGAAATTACCTCCAATTCTTTTACTCCGCCGTCCTTCCCGATGATTGCGTGTAAGTGAACAGTTCCCTGCACCCGCGTTTGGCGCGCCAGCGGCGGATACTCAGGCTCAGCTCTGTCAATCATCTTGGCGACTTGCGCGTCAGTGCTAACGGACAGTCGAGTCGTGGGTGCCGCCTTTAGCGAAGGATCGGACTCCGGAGAAGAGGATGTGTTCCCGTCGAGAAGTTTCCTATACGACAAGAGAATGTTTTCCAGTGTGCGCTGTGATTCGTTGAAGAGAGGTTCCACGCACCAGGCTACCCCGTGGAGGGCTTCCCCGTTTACGATGGCTAACAGGGCGATAAACTCGAGAGGCAAATTCTGTGCCTGAGCATTAACTCCACGGAAAGTGATGAGCACAGCGGGCGATCCATCAACGGTGACATTGGACTCCGAAAGCTTTTCATAATCGGTAAGATTGCGCCGTGCTTGAACTTCGATCAAACCTTTATAACTCTCGAGAGAGCCAGCAAAAGACTCGTGTTCGACAAGTACGAATCGCATATCATCGCGGGAGCTGAGCGCCGCGAGGACACCGGCGCTGCTACGAAGCTCTGGATTAGTCTTCCACTCAATTGGCACTCTGAGAGCGAAATGCCCTGTGCGATTGACATAGTCGGTTCCCGCTAAAGACTCATCGACTGGTCTTGCCTTTGGTTGACCGGAATTAGATTCCGATCCAATGACGCCACTGTTCTCTGGGAAGCTAATCGAAAGAATGTCCGAGCGGCGAATCTGCATCTTCCCGTAGGACGTTTGGAGCTCAATCTTGTCACCCTTAATCGCGACCATGTGGCCCACGATTTTGGTGCCATCCTTCAGCGCGAACTCTTCGGCAAGGGTGGGTACAAGGACTGCGAACATGAACCCGAAAAGCATGAGCATCCGATGCATGATATTCCTCCTCGCTCTAGAGCGCAGGCTGTTTGGCCTGCTTCTGAGCGACCTGAAATTCCCTCAACTGGTCTCGATAGATTTCGCTTTTCGGATCAAAGACAAGAGCTTTCTCTTCCATAGTGACAGCCTCGTCGAACTGGCTGTTGGCGTAGAGTGCTTCGGCGAGGGTGTCGAGAAAGGTGGCCTTTTCTCCTTTAGAAAGTCCGACGGCCTTGCGAGCGTAGATAAGAGCTTTCTGCGGGTTGCGCAGGGATGTGTCCTGCGCAGTGGCATAAGTCCATGCGGCATTGTTCAGCATGCTGGCCTCGTCCGGCGCAGTCTTCAACCCCTCCTCATAGGTTTGCAGTGCCTCTTGCTCCCGGCCAGAACGCCGGTAGAGATCCCCCAACATCCAGTAGGTCTGGGCGACATCCTTGGCTGTTGCAGGCGTGCGCGGTACGTTGTGAAGGTATAACTTCAAATGTGGGATTGCTCGTTCAGAGTTCGGCGGTTCTCCGCCTAACATTCTGCCTAGGAGGAGATGTGCCTCCGGCTGGGCCGGATCCAACGCAAGAGCGCGCTCGGCCGTGTGTTGAGCCGCGGAGTAGTCGCCTGCCGCACCCAATGCAGTTCCTAGAGCCGCCAGGGCTGCTGTATCGTCGGGATGCGCCTCCGCCACCTTCTGTGCGGCCTCGAGGTTTCTGTCAATCTCCGCTAGCTGCTTTACTGCCTCCACCTCAGGAAGGAGTGAGCTAAGGTGTTGGACGAAATCATCTGGAAGATTAATTTTGAGCTGGCGCAACAGAAGGATTTGCTTCCATGCCATGGGCACATTATTGTCAAATATATAGGTGAGAGTTAGCGCCTGCTGCGCTGGTACGTAGTCAGGATTGAAGCGAACGGCTTCGAGGAATTCCGCGGTAGCCTCGTGATAGCGCATCTGGCGCATGAGGTCCTGGCCGTGATTGAAATGAGTGGCATAGTCAGTGGCGTCCTGAGCTGCACAGGCCGATGTGAGCAGCATAAAACAAAGGACGGACAGGGTTATGATGAGGAGTGGAACTCGGGGCGCTCGACCTAGCCTTGTAATTCGATTAAACGATAACATCTGACCTCCTCAGGTGCGCCAAGGCAAGCCCATAAGGCCCGGAATCCAATTTCCTGTAATCCGATAATGGTGAATGCTCAGTGATATCCCCCATGTCAGCAACACTTGTGCTTCCAACTAGGCTCTGTCGATTGGGGAAACAGCCCGCGTATTCGCACATGAGTTCACGCTAACAGGACCACCCGCACAGGCAAGCGACAAAGCACGACAAGACGGAATGTCGCTATATTTCGCAAGTCCGCTCGAAGTCATCCAAGTACACCCAGAAGACTGAATTGAACTCCCACGGCATCACGGATTTCTCCTAACCAACCGAATGGTTGGGTATGTGATGTGCAACCCCGACCGGTACGAATCACTAGGCTAGCCAAGGCGATCAGATGTAAGAATGTTGCATTGGGTCGAGAATGACTGGATAGAGTTTTCGCGAAGCACAGTCGTCGCTTGTCGCTTGTACCGGCATCCGGGGCTTGCGAGGATACAGTCACCTGGAAATCTCGCAGTGTCGTGCCAACTCACCGAAGCGAAGCACGATGCAATAGTTTGTCCCAGTTTTCAAGGGTTCTGACGTGATAGTTATTGTTTTTACGTTGGCGATTGCTCATCTCCTCTGTATCAGCCCGGTGACTTCGTACGAGTTCGTTCGGCAAGCTCCCATTGCGGCAACACAAGGAGATTCCGCCGGAAGTACAGACGCTTCAGGGATCCCAGTGAAACTGGAACTGCTAGACAAAATTAGGGCCTACCGCTCGGGGACAATCGACAATTTGAGACTCCGTGTGTTTCGACCCGCGCGGGTGAACGAATTTACTATCCTGGAAGAAGGGACTGAGGCAATAGACGTGCTGTCTATGGCCTTCGGGCTGTATTACACCTTTGCTTCTGACGCTCCACCATGCCGCGAAATTCTTGCTCACTTGGTGAGTCTGCCCGTCGCGGTTCAGCGTATACCGCATTCGCCAAATCCTGGCGGGACAAAGATCCCGTCAAGCGATAAAAGCTTATTGTTTTGTTGCTTCTTTCTTCAGCCGCTCAATCTGCTCCAAGTGATTCGGGCCGTGGGCTGACAGCCTTCCACCATGCGTTTTGCGGCGGACCTCTGAAGCACGCCGATTTGGTGGCGCAAAGCGAGGATCTCGAGCTCCAGGGCAACATGCGAACGAAGAATCGAGGCCAGAGTTGCCAGCATTGACGCGAAAAGAATAAGCATCGTCAGGAATTATGAAGGAAGGATAAGCCGAATGCGCTCTGACATTTCGAGATTTTCGGGAGGCTATTTTGCCGCCGCACTTGCCGGAGCCTTCAGAATTGTGTAGGCCCGCTCGTCATCCGCAATCTCACGGAAAAACGTCTTGAGGTCCTGTAACCGCTCCACCGGCATCCGAACGTCTCTGAGTTCATAGGAGCGTTTGTAGTGCAGCACGTGCCCCTCGACATGGGTTTCGCCTTTGTAAGAAGCAAACGGATATTCGTACTTGACTGTCTGAGGCATCTCAACGATGGCGTACTCATCGGGAAGAGAGATGTCAAAGGCGTCGTTTTCAAGGGTTGCATAGGAGAACACGATGGGCTGCTTGCGAGGTTTGCCCTCTAGCAGATCGCTGCTCTTCTGGCCCAGCGCGCAGGGACGGAACAGGAAGATCTCGCCAGGGTGCTGGGCGTACGCAAGCGCGGTCAGCCCGTAGGTGAGTGTCAGCGACCCATCGAACACCACCAAGCCTGAGACCTCGGCGCTCGTGAGGACTGCACCGTCGAGCAGGTCTGCCAGCAGATTCTGGAAGACCTTCTGGCGCTGATTGTTCGGCAGGTTCAGCAAGCGCTCCCGTAGTGCCACGGCAGCTGGGCCGGTGCGGACTTCCTGAACAGTGCCTTTCAGGTTCCCAGACTTGTCGAGGCTGAGCGTGGCTGTCCGCGTCAAGCGATTCGTGGAAGGTGGCGACAAAGGCAGCTTCACAAGCTCCCCACCTGTATCGGTTACCAGCAAACCATAGTTCGACTGCAAACTCGGGGGTAGAAAGCCGAGCGGCGTGGAGCTGTCAGTAGGATCGAAGAGAAGGAGCGGCCCCAGCTTTTCGTGTGGAAGTATCGGATACGTCCCCTGCGCGAGAACCTCGCGAGGCAGGCGTATTGCGAGGATGACGTGATTGAAGCCGAGTGGACTGGGAAAGTCCGGCGCCAGGAAGTCGCGGTCGTCATTGATCAGCAGGTAATAGGAATCAACGCCGACCTCCCGCAACATGGCGTTGAGGAGCGTGGCCTTATCCTTGCAATCGCCGTATCCACTCGCCAGCACGTCTTGAGCAGCATGCGGCTGATATCCGCCGATGCCAATCTCGATAGCGACATAGCGAATGCCGTGTTGCACGTAGTTTGCCAAGCGGCGGACCTTCATCAACGGATCCGTAACGCCGGCTGCAATCGCGTCCGCTTTGTCGCGGATGGACGGAGTAATCTCGCGCCGCCCCAAAGTCAATTCCGAATACCAGCGGCCGATCTGCGCCCACGTGCTGTTGTTAATATCCGCGGATGTGGACGCCTTGGGAGCAAACGACAGGCCGAACTGTCCGGCGACCGATCTCCAAGCGGGCATCTGTAGTTCTGGTTCGATGGGCTCAATGTTGACCAGCTCCCACGTCCAACGGTTCCCGCTGGTCTGTTGCGGGCTCAGAGGTGCATGGTTACGCCAATATGCGGTATAGCTCCAGGTTGGCGGTAGCTCCAAGGTAAAGCGCGCGCGTTGTACGGGAATCTCGTCCTGGAACGACCAGACCGCCTGAAGCACCGACGGTCTCTGTCGCTGCTCATATTCATAGCCGATCACGTTCCCGGGCTGAGAGGCCGGGATTTGAAGCACTTTGTAGCGGGTATCTGCGTAGAGACCCTCCGAGTATGCCGCCGTCTCGACCGCGTCGCGTTCATTGACCTCGTATTCTTCGTTTCGCGAGCTGATGCTCCAAGCTTTTAGCGACGTAAGTCTGGTCTCACTGTCGAAATAGACATACACGATGCCTCTGGAATGCCCTTCAGGCCGCAGGATCTTGAACGCCTTTCGATAGGTGGTACGAACTTCACCTGCAGGCGACACCGCGGTGAGCCTCTCGTCCAACAAAACCACGGCATTGGTGTCCTGGGGAAAGGTGGGTAGCGGCGCTTGTGCAACCTGCTTCAGCCACTCAGGCGTGCCGGCAAACGCACGAGCGTCTGGGAAAGCAAGGGCGATGACCAGCGCAAGCTGCGAAGCGTTAATGAGCCTGCGATGATTCCACTTGATGGAGTACCACGTTTTCTGCATCACTTTGCCGTAGCTTTTCAAAGTATCCTCTCAGAGAGCCGTAGGATTCGATTGGGAAGTAGTATCCGTTCATCACCGCGTGACGCTCGAGCTGCACGACGCCAGCTTCGCTGGTTCGCTTGACCTTGAACGTCGCAAATGGCGTCTTGTAGTCGGTTTCCGAGGGCATGGCCTCCAGGCGGTAGCTGGCCGGCAAAGAGATGACTACCTTATCCAGTTCACTGTAGCGGTGCCTGAAGTACACCGGCTGAACCCTTCTCGAGTGGATGAACGGACTCTTGCGGCTCGCTTGAAACACCGCCGAGGGAAATAGCATCCGTTCGGGCGTCAAGACGGCAAATTGTGATGCATGGAATCGGCATTTGATTCTCAGTGGCTGCTCGGAGTCCTGCCAGCCGGTTACAGAATCGAGATCGATGGTTGCGCCACGAGGCGTCATCTCCTTGATTTCGTCTTCCAGCAACTTTCGACGGCCAGCCTCGTCCTCATCGGCCGCTAACAATCGCCAGTCCAGCGCCTCCTGCCCGGTGAACACCACCTCCAGCGTGCCTTCAAGACCTCCATCCGCCTGAAGTTTGAGCTCGGCAGTGCGCTCGATCGCCGAGGATTCGTTGGCCGGGGCGTGAATCTCCTCAAGATCACCGCCAACCTTAGCCCACCTGACTCCTTTGGTGTCGGACTCGAACCACGGCACCACGCCATAGGGGCAAAACCGGCTGGCTGGATCAAAGTAGAGGTTCTCCCCCTTCAGGCGTACGAGCACTACGATCGCATTCAGTTGCGAGCCGTCTAATACTTGCGGCTCAAAGACTCCAGAAGCTCGGCTAACCACCTCCACAATCGACGCGTCGAAACCGACAGCGCGGGCCAGAGCGGCGAACAGGAAGTTGATTTCATTGGCATGGGCGTAATTGTGACGGAAGATGTCTTCCGCGCTCTTGTTTTCGGCCAGGTGTTCGCGCTTCTCTTCCTTCTCCGTTTTAGAGAGTTCATAGCTTAGGTAGCGAACCTGCTGCACGCGGGCGTAAAGCTTGCGTAACCTGGTCTCTGGGGGGTCACCCGGTGGAGCAATATCGTTTGCCGCTGCTTCCAGGAAGTGTGTCGCAGTGATGAACTTTTCTGCTCTTTCCGTCTGAAGCCTGCTGTAGCTCCGCCAGTAGTCCCCGACGTAGCCCGCCGTATAATAAAAATGCACTCGGCTGTTCAACACGGACTCAGGCGGCATATGCGCCTCTTCTTCAACCGCCGCGATATTGTTCACCTCCATGCGAATAGTTCCGTCGGACTGCACGAAAGGCGAATTGTCAGGTAAGCGGACCTTGGCAAAGTCGAGTCGCCCGCCCTTCACTGGGCGAATGACAAAAACGGCATGGCGCGTGAACAGATCCTGCTGAATGGTCCAGGTGGTGGTCGGAATTGTCCACCCTTCTTGAAAGGTGTAATGGCTGGGATTGCGTATGTAATCGGGCCAGTGGTCCTTCCACCGCATCGCGTACGAGTACTCGATGACGGAGCCAACTACCACACCTGGCAGCGTGAAGGTCTTGGCATCGTAGCGGAGCTTCTTGTACTTGACGATGACCTTATCGAAGACGGCCCCGCCAAAGAGGATCTCGGTGCCGTCGGGCCGAACCGTACGTCCGCGGATGCCCTCAATTGAAGTACTCTTTTCAACGTAAGGAATCTCCACATCTGCATAGGCTCTACCCCTTTCCGTGAGAACCTTGATGCGGATCCATTCCGTCTGAATGCGCTTCTCGTCATCTGTGTAGACCTGTCGTTCAAGGATCATGGCCGAGGAGCCGAGATCGGTGGGATTGTCCTTGAGTGCTAAATCGTCTTTTGGAACTGGCTGCCAGGCATCAGGCACCTGCCCGTGCAGTTCCGGCACGATCGGTAGTAAGCAGATATAAAACCAGAGAATCTGTGCCAAACGCCGCGGACGCGCCATGGGTTCCTCCCTCGTAACGGGTCGTGCGTCTAAGGACAAAAAAGAAACCGGAATATTCATTCCAAAAAACTGCGCGAATCACGCCGGAAGCTGGAGCATTCGTACAATTAAATCCGTACGGAGTGAATAGGCCTGTCGAGGAAATCTGGCCAATCGCTGCGTAATTGGGGTCCACGCTCCAGGTCACACCGGAGTTGCTAGCGCCACTGACCGCAGCCGAGAACTGGATGCTTTTTGATCCGTCAAACACTACATTGGGGTTTTGGGGAGTCACCGTAACCGCTATTCCTCCGGCAGTCCCGAGAATGGTTACGGCGGCGGCTGTCTTCGTGGTGTCCTCCTGACGCGTGGCGCCTACGCTCACCGTACTGTGCGCGGGTAAATTGGCCGGAGCGGTGTAAAGGCCAGTCTGGTCAATCGAACCGATCGCAGACTGACCTCCCTGTACGTTGTTCACACTCCAGGTCACTCCCGTATTTACTGTTCCAGTAACGGTTGACATGAATTGCAGCGTTCCACCCAACTGCGCCGAGCCTGAGGAGGGCGATATGTTTATCTGCACGTTCTCAGGAGTTATGCTTACTTGCGTCGTCCCAGCTTTCTTGCCGTCCTGTACGCTCTGAGCCTTCACAGTGACACCGCTCGGGTTTGGCACCGTTGCTGGCGCGGAATACAGTCCATTGCTCGTAATCGTCCCGAAAGGGGTGTTCCCCCCTTGCACGTCGTTCACAAACCAGCTGACAGCGGTGCTAAAGCTGCCCGTACCCTGAACGCTTGCCGCGAATTGCTGCGTGGCCTTGATCAGCAAGCTACCGCTAGCGGGCGTGACACTAACTGAAGTAATCGTTGGTGTGGGCGGAGCTGGTGGAGTGGTGCCGCCCCCGCCACAACCGTATAGCATCAGGACAGCCATTGTCGCAACGACCAGCAAACGACTGTACGCACGAACGCAAGCATGGGAATCGCTCTCGGTCATGACCGATTTTTCTCCTGACTACTAGCTTTTGTCTGGGGACCCAGTTGTAGGCCACACCGTATACGAGGTCTTGCGTTTGAGCAAGCGACACTCAGCGACATATCCGAGTAGACGTGCGGTGTTCTTCCCAATTATTTGAGCTAGTTGGCAGTGCGAGATTCACCGAGATCACCGGTCAATACAAAACCGGCCCAGTAATAGGGATTAGGATATTCTTGACGAATTTCCAACTGCGCGGAGCGCAGAGCCTCAGCTTTACTCTGTCCCTGCCTAAGGTGGGTGTAGAATGCCACCATCAATTGTTGTGTGGCTTGATCATCCACACTCCACAAACTAGCTATGACGGACGGAGTTCCAGCATAGATGAAAGCTCGACTCATGCCGATAATATCGTCGCCACGACTTCGCTTGCCCAGTTGAGACTGGCAACCGCTCAACACAACCAAGCTTGTCTTCCGCAGGTCGAGTCCAAAAACCTGACTTAAACCAAGCGGGGAATCGCTCCCTTTTCCGCTGGCCAGTATGATTCGTGTCGACTGTGGGTTTACGGTGTCCAGTTCGAAGTGAGCAATCAAATGAACCATATCGTAGTTTCCCGCGCTGGTGCGCAGTGTGGATGTTGTGGCTGCATCACCTAACAAAGGCTGGGTACCGAATAACGCGGCCACCTTGCGCGCCTCCTCGTAGGCGTAGCTCAAATGAGATAGGCCTTCCTCCTGATCGTTCGCCAAAACCAAAACCTGACCGCCAGCTGGCTTTTGTCTGGCCCGAATGTAGGGCAAAACGCTGACACTGGGCAAATAGGAGATCTCGTAGTTGTCGCCAAAATACTCGCGACCATCTTGCGTAAGCGCACCAAACGGCAAATCTTGAAGCACACCGAACGGCACAATATAGAGTTTTTTTGTCTTTAAATGGGATTTGACGGGTGCTATTAGGGACTTATACAGCGGACCGAGGCTGGCCATAGCAGCGCCGTCACCGGAGAAGTCTCTAAAAACCTGAATCTCGGCAATCAATTCATCTTCTGGAATGCGGAGTTCCGATGCATGAAAACTGTCCCTGGTAATCACGAAGGCGAGCGTTATGCCCGGGGTTGTGTAATAGGAAAGCACGGTCACATCGGGCGCCAGTCCTCGTTGCACTGCCGGAAGCGAGAGTGGACAAATGTTGAGAAACGAGGCGTAGTTGGGGTCGGCGCTCTTGAGTTCATTGACGGCAATTTCATAAGCGGCGCGAATATTGGCCAACTGTTTCTGTAAAGACTGGATCCTCTCGCTATTAAGCTCCGGAGCTGGTTTTGCCAACTCCTGTTGCAATTGCCGTTGGACCGGAATATTTTCCTTCCGCAAGGTTTCTTCGCGTTGCACGAATTCCTGCGGGGCCCGCTTTCCAAGCTCGATTCTGGTGTTTCCGAGTTGATCAAGAAAAGTGCGTGCGCGTGCGCGTTCGCTCAACTCGAACGCTTCCTGCATCCGATGCTCGTTCGCTTCGAGGAGGATGGTGCGCTGGAAGAGGTTGGCCGATTGCCCCGCCAGAGAAAGTCGAAACTCTTCCAGACGAGCAGTAGTCCCAAGGTCGTCCATCTTCTGCAGGGCTTCGTGGTAATAGGGGAGCGCTTGACGAGGCTTGCCCCAGGCGTCGTAGACGAGCCCGGTATTCGTGAGGATGCCAATCTCACCGGACCGATTTCCTGCCGCTTGCATTGCGGCTAGAGCTTCACTGTAATCCTGGAGGGCCTCATTGAAACGCTGTTTCGGATCTACACTCGGCGTGCTGATGGCTTCCCAGTATTTTAATTCGCCGATGCTGGCGGTGATACCAGCCTCTGCAGCATGGTTTTCCGAATCCTTCATTTGCTTTCGAGCTCGCTCGAAATCGAATTCTGCTGCGCTAAAGAGACCAATGGCCATCTTCGTTCGTCCGAGGCCGGCCCAGATGGTACCTTCTAAGGCTAGGTCGCCAGTCGACTTCGCCAAGTGAAATGCCTCGAGATAGTCGGCGTTAGATTCAGTAAATCGTCTTTGCGATTGCAGTATACCCGCCGCGCTGGCATAGATGATTGCCTGCTCGTTTTCCGAAGCGATCGGCAAGGCCGCGTCATACTGCCGAAGAGCCATGATTGGCTCACCTATTGAGCCATAGAGCGACCCGAGTTCCAGGTGAATCCGCACTTCGCCATCTGTATTCTTCATCTTATGGAACAAGTAGGCAGCAGCTTCATAACAATCGATGGCTCGCTGCGTACTCCCCATCGATTGGAAGACCCAACCGCTGCTCGCATAAATCTCGGCTTGGCCTTCCTCATCTTCAATCGCCCGAAAAGTTGTCATGGTCTCCCTGTTTACTTCCAATGCTTTTTCGAACTCACCCGTGGAAATGTAGGCGGCGCTCTTGACTTGTAAGAGGTTCGCACGTAGCCGAGGATCATCAACCGCGTTCACCATAGAATCTGCGGCGCTGATGTGAAGAAGAGCCTGCTCAGGTTTTCCCTGTTGCACAAAAAGTCCAGCAAGAGCAGCATGATGGACGATCTGGCCTACCTTGTCGCTCGCAGTTTCACTGAGGGACAAGGCCTGTTGTCGATTCTCAATCGCTTTCATCAGATCACGTGAACTGGGACCAGGCGGTGGAGCAACGTCTGGAGTAACCGGGGACAGCGATGGGAGAAAATTTTGAAGAGTGGTCCGGGAAGTGGAATCGGCTACAGTTTGCGTTGGAGTCGGATTGCTGGGTCGATACATAAGCGGTATGTAGGGCCGATAATTGGAGATCGGGTTGTAGAAGGGATTCGGCTGACCATTAATGTAAGGCGAGTTACTGTCGGCGTAATGGTCTGTTGCACCTAATGCAGCTCCGATTACATTATTGGAGTTATTCGGATTTTGAGCCCAAGGGACCTCTTGACCACACGATGAATTCACGCAAACGAAAGTTTGCACGAGAAGGAAAATTGTGGGGACTGTCAACCGAAGAGTCGTTCTGATCGGACCTGGCATAGAGTCCTCCTGCACGAGCGCAGCACAAGAAGATGAGCGATCTTTCGGGTCCCGGTGAAGATTTCCTAGTTAAGTGCGGTCTGACTTGCCAAAAACGTTAATCGGGCCTACTTTCCTGCCTGCTGAATCTCAGCCAATAAGGCATTGGCTTGATTAGTTGTCAAATTATCTCCTATTTTGATAGCTATCGCAAGTGTGACATCTAGATGCTCGCCTGCCGCTTTTTGATTGCCCAGCGTCTGCTCGTAAATGCGCGCCAACGCTAAATGCACCATCATTTGGCCCACCTCATCCTTCTCTCCCCGTGCAAGGTCCAGTGACTTCAAGTAGCTGGCCTCCGCTTGTCGCGGCAAGCCAATTCTCAAATACAGATCAGCGAGTAAACGTTCAACGGCTGCAGCTTTAAATCTAGTGGAGAGGACTTCCAATCGTTGGATCGCTTCGGCGTTCAATCCATTTGCCGCATATAGGTGCGCGATCAGAAACTGCGTTGGTCCCTCAGGGAGGCCTAATCCTTCGATCTGTTTCTGCGCCGATTGAACTTCCTGGGCCGATTTTGAGTCCAGAATCGAAAAGCCAAGATCCGGGCCGGGTTCAGAAGAGGAACTCCGATCGCTTGTTTCTACAATCAATTTGTAGCTAACGCCGGATTCCAATCGTGGCGCGGAGTCCGGATAAGGAGTCTCATTTTTCGTAGCGACCTGCGTGATCCAGTAGAGTTTTGGCCCCCGGACAATAACCCGGAAATTACTGGCACCCGTTATGGGAGTCCAACGGAGCATTGGATGCGAAGAAAGGAGCTTCGTTTTTCGTGGGGAGAGGACCACGGGAGACAACCCATCGTTCGTCCAACTCCTCGTGGGACTGATCAGGCTGCCATTTGACATCTGCAGTATTCCTCGTTCCCCAGCACAAGGTATACCGCTCGTGCCTGGCTGTATCGTATGCAAGGTCAAATCCGAGCACACCACTTTCGCCTGGGAAGCCGGATCGACGCGCAATAAATCACCCGCGTGCAAGATGCTGCCAAATACGACGGGCGCAAAATTGTTCCAGCCCTTCTCCTTGACGCTCACTTGCCCATCGATGAATACCGCCAGATTCAGTGGCTCGCCTATTCCGCTTTCCTTGCTGTGGAGCACGGACTGCCAGTAAAACACCATCAGCCCGAGCAATAGTATGCCGGGCAATTGACGCAACATTGCTCTCCGTATCTGCTGAATCAATGGGCGGCCTCTTTTCTCAGATGTTCCTGTGCTTCATTGCGCCACTCCGATTCGACTTCTGGCTGACTTGAGTACGCGACGCATTGTTCCCACTCTTTGAACGCAAGGTCGGCTTTTTCTTGCGCCCCAAACACTTTGGCGAGCAGACAATGGGCTGCCCCGCCGTCCGGATCCAATGCCAGGGCCGAGCCGAGATTCTCCGCCGCTTGTCCTAAATGACGAAGCTCGAGATTGGCCCACCCGTAGTTCTTGTATAACGAATAGCGAACAGATGGTTCCGAAGGCTTTTGATTCAGCGCGCGGTCCAGCAATCCCAGGGCAGCCCCGTAATCCTTCCGCCGGAGTATATATAACCGCGAGAGGTTATTGTAGGCTGGGTAGAACTTGGGATCGGCATCGATGGACTTCTGATATTCATCCAGTGCCTTGTCGTAGTCTGGAATCTCCTCGTAAGCATCGGCAAGGTTGTAGTGCGCTTCCGCGTAATTGCTGCTCAATCTCAGAGCTCGTTCATAGTCCGCAATCGCCCCTTCGATTTCTCCCCTCTGCTGAAGTTGAACTCCCCGATTATTGAAAGTTCGTGCGATCACAGGAAGCGATTCCAGGACACCAAATACCAGAATTACGCCCAGAAGAGCCGAAGGAATCATCCAACGCTTCTGAAGCTGCAGGTTGCTGCGAAGCCAACTAACAATCTCCGATAGGTGGCCAGGACGCACGGGAGTGGGATAGGGAATGGGACGGCCCGAACTCCCGGACCCATCGGTAGAATCAGGATCTCCATCCGGGACATCCACCAAGGCCACGAACCGGTATCCTAGCCCTGGCACAGTGATGATATAGCGATGCTCATTGGCAGTCTCCCCTAATACTCTTCGTAACACATGGATGTTTTGGCTGAGGTTACCTTCCTCCACGAACGCGTCGGGCCAGACGGTATTCATCAGGACTTCCTTGGAAACTACCTCTCCACTGTGTTGCACAAGCACAAGGAGTGTCTCGAGGGCCTTGGAAGGGAGGGAAACAATCTCCTGGTCTCGAAAGAGCAGGCGCCGATCAACATCCAGTCGAAATGGGCCAAATTTCAGTAAGTTCCTCATTCCGCATACCTTATCCGCACCTGCGGGGTCCGATGTCGACTCCTGAGAAGAATTGAGATCCTTCTAAAGACTTTTGAAGACTGCTTTTCCGATGATGATTTCCGCAATCATGCGGAGGTTAGGTAACAAATGTCAACTATGCACAATAAGCTCACTGTCACTGCTGGACTTTCAGTTGAGTCGCGTGACGACTATCTTGATTCCTGGAAACAAATTGCACTGTATTTAAGGCGAGAGGTGCGTACCGTCCAGAGATGGGAAAAGCGTGAAGGCCTGCCGATCCATCGACACGTCCATCTAAAAGGATGCTCTGTTTACGCATTCACAGGAGAGATCGATGCTTGGCGCAAAGGTCGGGAGCAAGCAAATAGCGCCCTCCATCTAGTCCCAGACGAATCGAAACATTCAGCTGATGGCGATCCGTTTGAACATCAGAACAGACTTCTGTTGACTCCTCCGTCTCCTACGAAAGACCGGGAATGTGTTGGTTGTCGATGCGACTGCACAATCGGAAATACCGTTCTCGGTGGATGATTGTACTTGTGTGGCTCGCATACATGGCTCCGTCGTTCAGGCGCCCCTTCCGTCATGAGCGGGCGAAAAGTAACGACTTCCGGTCTCTGTCGTGGTTTGTCGCTTGCGTGGTGAAGATTTTTCTTAGTATGTGAGAGGTGAGCAGAGAACGGGGAAAGATTGAATCTGTGAGTCTACAAAGTTCCAATTCGGGGTGGCAAAAGTTGGGCAGATGAGTCAGTAGAGTCTCGATACATCCCAGTGGCGATTGCATCCCCGGCGAAAAATCTGGCTGAATGATCTGAAATGTACCAGAGAATGTGTGGCCTTTGATCCGGAGATGATTCTATCGAAGGAGCCTGCGGAGAGAGGATGATCTAGAGAGATGGGAGCGCAGCATCGGAATTTTCGTCGTCGGTACGGGACCGTATGTATCGCCATGGCAGGCATGGCCTGCGTCCCAGCAATTGTGGCTCAACAAGTTAACGCCCCCAACCCCACCAAATGGAGCGTCAAGGGTACCGGTCTACAGCTTGTTCTGCAACCAGAAGAACTTGTAATCACCCCGAAGTTATCCAAGTTTTGGACATTCACAGCCGGGAGCCCAACAACTGAGGATCCGGCTCCTGGAGAGAGTTTGCCCAACGCAATACCGCTTTCATCGATTGTCGCCATCGTGGTGGAAGAGAGCACTCACAAACCCATTGAGGAGGCTCGAAACCGAACTTTGAAAGAGCTCGAGCCCGACAATCTGTTCAATGAGTTAAGCGAGGCCGGCGAAGCAGCGCCCGCTCTGCCCGTCGTGCTACTGGCTCAAGCGGGAGGCTTACAGGTCTTTCACAATGTTCGAACACGCACCCATGCGGTGCGCATCATTTGGGAAGCGGATGGCGCACTCTGCAGCGCCTATCTCGCTCTTAGTGACAAAGATGCCGATTCTCTTTCCGGACGTCTACAAGAGGTCACCGGAAAACAAGCAATACTGGCCCGTTTCGACAACGCCGCGGACACCCAAAATGCGCGGGAACTACTCGTCCGGTTCAAAGAACCCATCACGTTCGGGAACATTACGGGCTGGCCCGGGACGTACCACATTCTGATTCTGACCGCTGTCACTGGAGAAAAACTAATCTACTTCTTCTCTGAAATTGGTGCGACGCCGAGGGACGCCATGCTGGTTCTCCCGGCACAAGCATTCCCGCTTGATGGCGCGAGACCATGGAAGGTCAAACTAGCGCCCCATCCCAATGGCACTCATTGTGTTTATGAGATTGTGACCGATCAAGAGCGGCTCCGGGTGCCGCCGTGTTCTACAACCAAAGTGGATCCCTGATTGAACAAATTGAGATGACGACGTGAACGCTAGATTCTCCAACATGGACCACCATCCAGAATCCGAGATCGATCTAACAAAAATCACGGAATTGTACGATTGCTCTCTGTTTCTTCAGGCCTATCAGAAGACACTCGATTACTGGAGCCCTTCGACAAATATCGCGGCTTTGTCGACCGAAGAACTCATCTTGGGAGGACGACTAGCCAAACGGTTGGGTGGAGGGCGGCTTTCTCGTTGGCTGTATCATCACGCCTACCTAAAGGAGCCTCTTAACCCACTCGTACGCTACTACACGCATCGCAGCCACCTTCGTCAAAGAAGTCCCTTGAAGGAGCTTTGGGGCCTTAAAGAGAAGCCACTGCTGGGTGCGTCTGACCCAAAGCTCGAAGCCTCCTGGCTCGCCTACCAAGCCGCCGTTTGGGCAACGTTGCGGGACTTTGAAAGGGCCGACAGCTGCCTGAAACGTGCACGTTTCTATTCAGAGAGAAATGGCTGGGTGGAAACTTGCCAGTCAGATGTAGATGCTCTCGCGGATCGCAGGGAGGACGCACTCCTGGCCGCGGAGCGAGCGTGGGAAATAGACCCAGGTTCACCCTATGCGGCCCAGGCTCTTGGGCACAGTCTTCTCAATTTGGGCCGCGTGGGAGAGGCTGCGCATCGTTTGGCAGAAGCGGCCGCTGAAACGCAGTCATACGAAGTTGCGCATCTGGCGTGTTGGTTTCAGTGTGCCCTTGCAGATACATATGAAGACGCAAAACGCAACGAGGCTTTGCTGATCGCAAGGACTCTGGCCGATCGACTGCCGAGTCTGGCGCCGCTTGCAGATCGGGACACAAAGTCGTCAATTGCCCGAACAAATTTGGATATTGCCAGCTTGCTCGGCGACCGCGACGAAATGAAGAAAAGCGTGGAGGAAGTGCACTCTCCATTTCATCGCAAGGTCCTCGCGAATCTCTTGAGTTGCCAAGGTGGAGCAAGAATCCGCCTGTCTTACGTAAAAACTCTTCAAAAATACGAAACGTGTCTTCCTGCGAGCCTCGCCACCGCCCTGTCGTCGCAGAGCATGGCGATTGTCCCGGAGGAGATGGCCGCCGAGATCACCTACGGTGGCACACCTGCCTGGGCAGCGGCAGAGTGGTTAGAGAAGCGAGGCGTTGTCGTGCGTTTCTTCACCGTCACGCCCACCAGCGCACGCGAACTGATCAAAAGGGGAATTGCGTTCGTCTTAGCTCTTCAGTCAGACGACAGCGCTCATGCCATGGCTGTGGTTGGCATGGACGAAGCAGCGGGGACATTGATCATCCAGGACCCCAGCGATTTCCGGACTTCAGAATACTTACTGGACGGCATTGAAGAATTGCGCGACCCCGTGGGTCCTCTTGGAATAGTCGCTGTGCCGCAAGCTTCGTCGCACCTTCTTGACGGCTTGTTGCCCGAATCCGATGTTGAGGTAATGACAGCAATTCAGATGCATCGGAGAGAGACACAGACACATGGACCAACGGCCGCAGGCAAACTCGTCAAGGATTTAGCGAGAAAGTTCCCCGAGAACTGGAGTGTGCAGTATCTGCGCGCAATCCAAGCCGCGGGCGAAGGCAGGCCGGGCGAAGCCCTTGTCGGTCTTCAGCAGTGCATGAAGGCGTTTCCGCGCTCGGCGGAGATTCGCCGGCGATTGCTCGATGCTTGCCACTCGATCGGGAACACCGCATTGAGTCGAAAAGTTCTGGAGGGGGTTGTAGATAGCGGCATCGTGCCAGGAATAGAGTCGCGACAATCCTGGTCCCATCCCCCTCCCAGCTACGCTTGCCAATTTGCGGATTTACTCGGCCAATCGGCTGTTTCGCGGGGGAAAGCACGGAAGCTTCTTGAAATCGTTCTGCGACGTGATCGATCTCATGCGTTGGCATGGCATTGCCTTGGTGACCTTCTCCTGCGTGAAGGCGACTCAGCGAGCCCTTTGCTCTCGCTTCGCCTTGCGTCATGCCTCGCTAGCAGCAATGAACATTACGCCCTCGCCTATAGCGATGCTCTCTGCGACGCCGGGCGGAAGGAAGAGGGATTCCAATGGCTGGAGACTCGTGCTCGACAACTGGGTCCAAAATCCACGGCAACCCATCCGTGGGAATCGTGGATCCACGCTCTTGAAGACTGGGGCTCCCCGGAAAGGGCAATGGCCACGTTCGGCGAGGCACTCGGGAGATGCGGCGAGACTCCGGAGTTCCTCGTATTTGCCATTCCGTTTCTCGCGCGCATGGGCCGATGGGAGGAAGCTGAACGCAGGCTGCAGATTCTCCAAGCAAGCGGCAATGTGAGCTTGTTCTCAGAAGCAGCGAGAGAATACTGGGCCATGCGTGGTGACCTTGAGACGGCGACGCAGCACGCAGCCGACAAGGTGGACGCAATACCACTAGATATCGCCGCCCGCCGCCGGCTCTTAAGCCTCATCTCGAGGCATAAAGGGCCGAAAGCAGCTTCACTTTTAGCGGCACAATGGGTACGTGATTTCCCCGAGCATGATGGGTTCGAGGAACTCTATTGCGGGCTGGAGGAATCGACGATTCCTCGGTGGAGGGAAGAGAGGCGGCTCCATCGTCGAGTAAAAAGGAATCCAGAAGACGGTTGGGCGTGGCGGGAATTGGTGTTTCGCCGAATAACAGACTATGAACGCGCTGGAGAAAGACGAAGGAGCAAGTTGGGTCCGAAGATTGAGCAATTGCTTGCTCAGTGCTACCGAACAGCACCTGAAAGCCCAGCCACTGCTTGCGCCTACGGACTTTGGCATGAAGCTCGCGGAGAATGGACTGCGGCGATCCGGCAGTGGCTAACGGCCATCGATGTTGAGCCCAGCAACTTCCACAGTTACCGCCGCCTCTGGAACTGCTCGGCCAGGCTAGAAAGCACAGAGCGCCTCAGTCTACTTCGTCAGATCGAACCAAGACTGCTGGGCCAACCGGCGCACTTGTCGTTTGCTCGCGAGATGTCGTTCCTGCTTGCCGAGCGCCTCGGTGTAGTGATTGCGGAACAGGCAGTCGAACGATGGATGAGCAAGCGGCCAGACGATCCTGATGTCGTTCTTGCTCGCGCTTCACTCCTGCTTAACTACGGTCACTGGCAATCTGATGCCGGACGCGCAAAGGCAATCCTGGAAGCAGCCGTTCATCGTTTCCCTGATCACATCGGTCTGCAGCTCTCGCTCGCCGAAGCTTACCAACAAAACGGGCGATACGACGAAACTGGCGGAGTGTTGGATGAAATACTCCGCCGTCATCCCGATGATGCGCGAGCATTAGTGCAGAAGGCGGTGGTCCTGGAACGATGCGGGAAGGAGCAGGAGGCTCTTCGTTTACTAGAGATTGCGGAGGCGAGAGACCCGTGGAATACCGCACTTTGGAACGCACACGTGCAAATGTTTATCCGTTTGCATCGGTATTCCGACGGACAGGCACTAACAAAAAGAGTGCTCGATAGAATGCCAGAAAGCGTCGCCTGGCGTGAACGATCCATAAGTCTATTGCTGGAGTGCAGGGCAAATGAAGACGCGGTCGCAAGAGCACGGGAAGGAACCCGCCTCCACCCTACGGGGGCCTCTATGTGGCTTCTTCTTGCCACTACGTTGAAGCGCACTGGGGGCTATGCAATGCACGGAGAGATCGAACGATGTCTTCGCCGTAGCCTGCACTTTAACGCTGCACAGTACGAATCTGCAGATAACCTGAGCGTATTGCTGGTCGAGCAAGGCCGGCTTGACGAAGCCGCGCAGGTGATTGAGCAAATTATGCCTCGACTCGATGATCCCACTCCCGCGCAGGGAAGACTCGCATGGATCCGCTATCAGCGTGGCCAAAAAACACGAGCATTAAATGAATTGGTGGCCGCACTAGAAGGGTCTCCCTGGTTCCGATGGGGTTGGGACGTCTGTATGGCTTGGCTGGCCGAACAATCTGACTGGGAGACAGCCCGAGGTTTATTAAAAGTACTTCCCGCGCACTTCAATGGTGACTCTGGGTTCCGCCGCATGCGGTTGCAGATTCTTTCGAAAGCGGGGCTTTCGCAAGAACAACTCCAAGCCGAATGGGATGAGTTGTTGCGCGATTTTCCCGAAGACGTCTCCTTACATTTGCATAGGTACGACGACCTAAGAGCATCCAAGTTGAGGCAGGAGGCTGCAGAGGTATTGCGAGCGGCCCACTCTCTCGCTCCTGAGAATCCTTACCTATTAGCACGGCTAGAAGAGGTTCTGATTGAGGATGGCAAGCGCGAAGAGGCGATCGAGTGTCTCTTGCGCGTTTGGTTTGCCAAGTCGGAGGAATCTCCTTGGCCTGTGGACCATTCTTGGGCCATTGCCCAACGGCATCGCTTCGATCAGGAGGCGCGCCTAAAGGCGCAGGAAAAACTTACATCCGGAGCGGAACCCACGCCACATGCACTCTACATCATGGCAAAGGACGCCATGCTCGAGGAGATCAAGCCTGCAGGCGGCGTACAACCGGAATGGCGTAACTGGATTCCAAGGCGGGGTGCTCGGATGGTGCTGTCGATGTTGGATTGCCTCGATCGTGCGCCTCGCGATGTTGGAAAACTCAGAGCCATACTACTTTCTCAGTTGGTGGACCAGGGCTACTGCCACCACGTTTTACGGTACAGACACAAGCACCAGTCTCAAGTCGATAGTGAAACCGAATCGTGGTCCCAAATTGGGCGCGCTCTGATTAGCGCGGGCCGAAAGGAAGATGCCCGCAAATATCTTGCCGAATGGCGGCAGCGTAACGGTGTGGCAATGTGGGTAGTCGCTTGTTATGTCTCGTGCTTCTCGAAGGCGGACCGAGAACTATCGATTGAGTGTTTTTCCGCTTGTCAAGCAGCGCTGTCCGGGATCCCGCATGACCACTGCGCAAAATATCTTTCCCACGTTCAAGCAGAAATGTGTGCCCTGCGTGACGATATTCAGAGCTTTCGGAAAACGTGGTCAAGGTATCGAGCACACTTCACCGGGAAACGGTCCGAATCCGAGTGGTTCGAAGCGAGAAGCGTTCATCTTTTGCAAAAGATTCCTGAACTTGCGGAGATTGCCGAACAGAACCAGGCACAGCTTTTCTTGAAGAAATGCGAAGAGCTAAGACGGCAAAAAGATACGGAACCTTCTCGACCGCCAGTGGGGAGCAATTCGCCACTGTCTATCCCCTGGTGGGCTTGGTGGATCATCTTCATGCTGTTGTCGCAGGGGTTCATTAATAAGTAGTTTTGCTCGGCAACGCCTTAATACGTAACATGTTTTAATTGGAGAGTCTGATAGGACTGCGAAGTACAACCGGGATTGGGTATCCAGTTGATTAGGCGCTACGAGGGGAAAATAGACACAGACATGGCATGGTATGTGTTCAATTACTATCGCCATCTGATGAACTGGCGAGAGCGTATGGCGTATAGACATCTCGTGGGGACGTTCAAAGCCGTCGACGGACGTAGCGACGTGGCCGCGCAAGAAGAAGCAAGAGGTAGCCACTTGCGCGAATGGTTGTCGGATGATCCGGAGGTGCTGCAACTGGCAAGAGATGGATACGAGGCCTTTGCGGTGCGCACAGGCGAAAGAATCCTCTATGATCATCGAGAGCAAATCGTCCTGAACCGCTGTCCCCAATGTGCCAAGCTGGCGCGGACCCCAAAAGCCAGACAGTGTCGTTTTTGCAGACACGACTGGCATGGCGAAACCGCGGACGCGCGGTGAGTCTCTACCTAATTCAGATGACGCCAAGAATCAGTTTCAAGTTCTACTGTGTGTTCAAGATCGGCCCACTACAAGGTGAGTCGTCAACAACCGCGATCCGGGACGCATCCCGCTCGCTCTTTAGCTTGCTGGTTCAGGTTTCTCGAGGTCCGATTCAAACATTTGAATCGACACACCTCTTCGTGCGCGCACGCGACAAGTCACGACAGTCTGTGCCGCGCCTTGTTATTCGCGGCCCCAGATGCGTTGATTGGTTTCACCACCATCCTGACCACGGCGGGGGCTACCAGGAGAAAAAAGAACAACTGGAAGCGGCCTGGTCCGTTCACGCCATCGGTATTCGATTCCGAGTGACGAAGATATTTATAAGACACGATAATGTTCACCGCTCGTCTCCAACAAAGCACTGTTCTTCGGAAGAAAACTTCGAGATATTGAGATGTATACGACGTGATACATCATCGCGACATGGAAGTGGCGGCACATTGAAGAGTAGGTGCTACTCATGAAGGTGTTTCGCAGGTGGTTCGATTTGCGACAGGAGACGCCGCAACTGGAATCGACAACGAACTGGGTGCCTAGACCCTTCTGCAATTGCCTTGATGGGCAGTATGCGGACAATCGGTGTGATCCCAATCGAAGTGCTCGGAGAGTGGAATGGCAGGAACGCTCGCTGCACACCGGGGTTCAGGACATGGGTTCCAGAGCATGGAGGGCGCTGACATCGTACATCGAGGAGGTTGCGTCGAAAGGATTAACCGAACTGAATCCCCGCGCCGGGATCGGCGAAGAGTATTGGGAACAGATCGTCACCCTTCCTCCTTCGATCGGGCGATTGCAGTCGGTCAAACTTCTGAGCGTGTACGGCAGCCATCTGGTCTGCATACCACCCGAAATCGGCGATATGACTAACCTTGAGGAATTCGTCCCCTACACCTCCCGCTCATTGCACTGGTTTCCCTATGAAATTACTCGGTGCAAAAAACTGGTGCGCAGTTGTGTCAGCACGCGCTGTCTGTACGGCAACTACAAATACAGACCTCCGTTTCCAAAGCTGCCACAGTTTGCCCAGACGGTGATGCCGAGTGTTTGTAGTGTGTGTGGCGGCCCCTTCTCGTCATACGGCTCCCAACAGGCGTGGATATCGCTGCGGGTTGCGACAGATGTTTTGCCCTTACTTGTGCATGCATGTTCGGACGTGTGTATTGGTCGCCTTCCAAAGCCAGCGGAGGGCTACCTGCAGAGACGGCATCGAGGTGGATTGGATCTTGAACAGCCGCCACTCGACCATCTGCCGTAATAGTTGCCACGACATCGCAGGTTTTCCAGCGACCTGACTCATTTAGATGGCGATGCTCCTGTGATACTCTGCTGCTCGATGACTATGAAGACGATGTTTTTCTCAACCTTCATTTTTGGTCTATTCTTCGCAGTTTATTTTTTGATGGGCTTACCGCTGCAGAGTTTGGCGCAACAATCAGCAGGAAACTCTGACCCTATGCAGCAAGCCGCTAAGATGGCGAACATCACTCGCGATTGGCTCAATGGCAAGCTCTCGACACCGGAAACCAGCGGTGAAATGCATGAAGTGAAAAGGTCAAACGAGAGCGGGCAACTTATCGTGATGTATGACTTGATTGTTAAAGGTGCTACCAGAGACCAGACTTACTCACTATTGGCTTGGCCAATCAACGCGACCAGCCCATCCCAGCAAATGAAAGGCCTTACCATTTCAGAGGATGGGGTATTGGTCTGCACTGGCAAAGGGTCGGAGCAATGTGTGGGTGATAAGGAAAATGGCCGAGTCGGTTTCGTATTCTCGCAGCCAGGCCAAGGCGAAGTTTTTCGCTTTGCGCTCGTATCTGCAGATGGCAAAACCAAAATGTTCTTCGCGGCTATCCCAGACCCGATTATCCAGACAAGTCAGACTTGCAGTTTAGAAGTCGTTCGGCTGATGCCAAAATTCGAGTTGGTTCTAGTCCGTGCCAAAGGATACCAACCCAATGAAGATTTGCTCTTGGCATCAAAATCGTACGATGAGTCACACGACCAACAGGTGAAAGCTGATAGCGAAGGAAGCTATGTCTCAGCATTGCTGACCGGCGTAAAGGACAGAAAGAACGGAAAAGCAACCTTATCCCTAAAAGGTGGAGGTTGTGCTCCGGAGCTTTCTTTTGAGTGGGGCAAATGATGAATGCTGCTATTTCCGCAAAGTCATTGCGATTGTCGGCAGGTCCGTTTAGAAAGGGAGAGGCTTCTCCCTTTCTCGGCGCGATTTGCCGGTAATATCGGCCCTCGTAGCAATTCGCCAGACACAAGCAAGAAAGTCGACAGTGAAACGATCGGAGCCGCAAAACACACTGCAACCAGGAGCGCAAACACCGCGTGATTTCAGTCCAGGTTTTTGCAGGCCTGACCGGATACCACAGTGAACCCGAATATTTGAAAAGTTAGGCCAGGGATACACGGGAATCAAAATTTCCGAGTTTGAAGCCGAAACCATAACCGAAACCGGCATAACGAAAATCAAAAACCCGCAGACTGGAGGCGGGAATCTTGGGATAGCGTGCCAGCCAATTGGATGCCTGCGCCCAATGAGCGCTCGTAATCAGTTACGTTCCTTTGACGCTTGCCAAATTTCGGGAAAGGCATTTGAGCTTTGGATCTCGACCTCATAAATCTGCCAAGGGCGCGGCCACTTGGGACTCAACTCAAAGGTGTACTCACGCCCATCCTGGAAATCAGTGTAAATTATCTTCCTCGCACCATCACTCGAAGATTCAATCCGATATTTCCTTGCGCAGAATTTCCAGTCCGGATGGCGTGCGTAGACGAGGACATACACAGAATCCTTGGTTGAAGTGGGAGCTCCCTGCGAGTCCGAAGTGCCGATCACGCGTACTTTCCATGCCTGATATACGCCGTAGCGCACAGTGTACTCACTTATAATGTCACAACAGAAGAACGACGGTGGTGGCTTGAGCTGACTAATGAGTTCATCATTGCAGAGTTGAGGTTCGAAGAATGTTGCGGTCCGGGTAAGTTCGTAATAGTTCCTCTCCGGGCGGCCTGCCCGGCGAACCAACAAATACCGTACGTCTTCATTACCTTTCGGCTTGCCAACTTCGGACGAACCAACTATTGATGTCGGCTGGCCCTTAGTTTCCTGACATTGGGTGATACCAGCCGAAACTAGGATGAAAAACGTAAATACGAGGTGGCGTTTCATGTTTCGACTCCAGGATAGTATCAGGCGGTGCTATGCGTCGTCTTAGTTGGAGCAAACTCATTTTAGAATCCGAAACCCCGATGGAAAATTGCTCAATCCATCGTCGCTCTCAAAGCTCATCAGGTGTCGTCGCTCAGCGGCGTGATTCCCATGCCAATGCAAAGGACAATGTCGCTTTGCTATGGTCCCGAACAACCGATCGAAGAAAAGGAAACCAATCCCATAGTTGTGATTCATCCGGCCCTTGTCATTAAGAGGCCGGTGATGGATATCGTGTAAACGGCGAGCCTTCCTGAACCAAGTCTTTAGGAGAGGCACACGAGCCATCCAGAATTTCTCCAGGTGCATCCGGTCGTGCAAATAGCTAAACATGGAGATGGGCCAGCCAAGCAGGATGGCCAAAACCAATACCTCGTATTTCCAAGCCACACGCAACGCCCACATTACCGCCCAGCAAGTTCCGAGGGTGATCGCTGAAGGTACCACCCACTCCATCCCGATGTTCCCCAGTGACCCCCGCCCGTCGGTAGCTCTTCTATACACAGCCGATCGCATCGATTGAGCGGGGCCATAAAGCTCAAAGTGACGAATCATATGCGCTCTACTCAACACCGGAAATCGCTCACTGTGCATGACGCGATGCAAGACGTAGCCCGTCAACGCCGCGGTTAGAATTGCAATGGCCACCGCCGTCCCTATGCCTGCGAATGACTTCCCCCCAATCGTCAAGTGAAGGAGGGAGCAACTCTCCGAAGCTCCCTCTCACTGTTGGCACTGGATCCAGCGCTCGCCCTGCGCCGGAGCACTACTCCAACCTCGCCTCGGCAAGCCGTCCGCCGATCTTGTCCGCCAAGGGGTGGGCCAATTGCCCTACGGATGCGGAATACGCGCTCGCATAGAATTCCGTGCGAATAGTGTCGTCATGCTCGAAGACCTTCTTTCCTTCCTGGTTGGTCAACCAATAGCGGATCTTGGCTGATTCCCTCCCAGTACCCAGACCGACCAGGGCACGTTTTGCCGCATTTCCTGGATGCCATTCGAGGATCTCGACTTCTAGCGTCAGACAATGGCTGTCCGTTGTGGATGCGTCTGCCGAAATGTTGAACTTCGTTCTATCTTTATTCTGGAGTTCCGCTAAGACCTGTCTTTCCAGTTCTTTCATGTCGTACGGCCACGAGACTTGCGGGGCCACCTTGAATGGATTGACCACAATCGTCGGTTTGTCCTGGGCATGGGCTGTCCTCATCAGACACAGGAGGCAAATAGTTGCCGCCAGTAAAGCTTTCATTGGACTTCCTCCGCATTTGAGTTCGGGTTCGTGCTCCGATAGACACACACTACGGGTAGTTGATAGCGGTGCTCAAGCGACAAGGCGCGTCAAACGCCAAATGCGCCGAGATGTCGCCTCATGTCGTGGTTTGAGCGGTGAATTCAGTACTAAGGGCTCTCGAACAGCAGGGTTTTCACTCGGAAGACTCGTCTACTCCGCAGAGCAGGCCCGTCGTACTATTGGGCGATGCATTCGAGTCCCTTCATCTCCTGGCACCAGGGCCTTATTCCTGTCAACGTATATGGATAGTTCCGAAGTCAAGAAGCTACTCGAAGAAGAGTTGGCCCGTGGCGAGCCATTCAACAACTGGCACGGCATAACTTCGGAAAGCGTTCGTTCATGCTTGGTCGAACCATTCCCCGTGAGGACCGACCCGGACGACCTAGAAACACAACCGCGAACAATGTGGGTTGTGTTGCAGGAGCACCGCGATCCGCGTGACGGTTATGTGGTCGTTTACGACCCACTCTCCACGGAGTGGATAGTTGCGGAACACGTGAAGGGCGACGACTATATTGCGGTAATCGCTGGGTCATCGCTGGCACAAGCCCTTGACGGCATGTGATTTTGGTTTTGTGCGTTTAGAATTGGCCGCGAGACATTTTTTCAATAACTGACTCACTTCACTCTAACAGCGCGATCACAATTGAACCCCGTGTCAATTCGCCAGGCACAGGTGTATACAGCGCTGTAGGTGTGCAAGAAATGGCGATTGGGTGGGCGACCGGCGGTTGGGCAACCTTGGCAAGCATGGTTGCCCGATTACGCGCGCCACACCCAAGTCTGTGTAAGCGCATGCCCGTCGCTCCGAGTGCTCTTGGAGAACAAATGGAAGCAGATATCCACTCTTATGGTGACACTTCTGCGGCCCTGGCCTCTCTCGTTTATATTCTCGTTCTCGTTCCCGTGGGAAAAGCTCCTTAGTCGCACTGGCCATCATCCAATTGGTGCATACTCGCCCGCTTTCCGGTCCTTAACCGGATTGCCTTTTTGTTCTTCGCGTTCAAGCCATGGCCCACGGAAAAGCAGTCCGTGAATACCGGAAACGAAAACCACTTGTACGGTAACGCGACCAGGCAAATGCATGATCGGGTCTAATTTCGGCCCAGAGTCGCCTCTTGCCGTTGTCTGTCGTTCTTTATCGCTTGAACGGTCATGCAATCCCGTCATACTGCCGCAAGCGGGAGACCGCTTAGAGAATTGAATACAGGAGCTTCCATGAGGATCATCGGTTTGCTGTCGTGTGCGATGTTGCTATTAAATCCGTTTCAAAACCAGCTTTCTGACAAAAATAAAGGCCGGGACGATTGTCCAACTCCGACGGGTTTTTTCATTCTAACGAATGCACAGGTCAATCCAGATGAGAACAATCAAGTTATTCGCGCTTTCATTCCCACAGGGAGCAAAAGTCCCAAATGCTTGGCAACGATGACCGACACAAATAACTTTGCTTACGGTACTGTGCTTTTCTGTGGTGAACGGGAGCCTGCCGGATTGAATGGGAAATCGGGTATTTGGGTTTCCATCTTCTTTCCCGAGCCCGTCGTTCCAGACCTCGTAATGGGAATTACCGTGCAACAAGAGGACGCAAAATTTTACGGAACTCCCGTTCTGTGTACCGGTACAAACGGATGTTTTGACCCCAAGTAGGATAGAGAAGCGTCGATGCCAACACGGGTCGGCGTTTTTCTGTGCTCGACTCGACCGTCAGGGAGAGAAGAACTGCTTAGTCGCTTCTCCATAATTAGTCAAATGGTTCACTTTGATGGTTGGCTTTATTTGTCGTTATTGTCCTCCGACCCTGCGGACTCCCGAAATATAGCGGAAGTGCGCTAGATGCCAGCAGGAACACGGCCTAAAGGTGGTGCGCTCATGAGCCTGCCCTCAATCGAAAATCTCACAGCCCTGGAAACTCTTGCCACAATTATTTGTGAATCTGGCGGAGGTCATTTCCTGAGGATCGAAAGGGTGAAGGGACGCCCGGCTCTAGTCCTGTTCTGCACGGCCAACATTCTGGACGAACCCCAGACACCAATCGCTCTTCCTATCACCGAGTTTTCAACCCTCAGCGTCAGGAACTGCTTGCTCGCTCTCGAGACGCCTGATTCAGAGGAGGCGCGATGATGTCGGACGAAAGCGACGGTCATCAAATGGCCACAGATTTTCTTCGCCAAGTGCAATCTGGGCAGCGTGCCCGAAAGGTGCTAGAAACGGAACGGTCGAAGCGTATCGACGTTGACGTTCCCGAAGAACTCGCTCGCACCGTGCTGGCAACCAGTCCGAACTGTCTGGCCACCCGGCGAACCGATGCGCTTTCGCACCCCAGCCCCACGGCATCCTCAAAGTCTTTGCTGAACGGCGCTTTGCCCGGCAGAATGAGAGGTCGGCCGTTTGCTGAGGAGGCCCAACGGATATGAAACGATTCCTCAATACCGGTTTCGTTCTCGTGGTCTTGGCTGCGGCTTCAGCTTTGTCGCGACAGAATGACCCTGCCCAAGGTTCTGCCATAGCGCAAGGAGGATCGGGCTGGAAAACGGTTGAGCCGGGGATGGAGTTACGGTTTTTCGAAGCGCGAAAGGAAGGCGCGCAGAACAACTCGCGTATCGCGGTACTGCGCATCGATCCTGCGCTGTGGGACTTGGAGGTGTGGGGCACGAGCCGCACCGGTGAATCGACGGGGCACACGGCGCGAGATTGGTGCCAGTCGCATAATTTGACGGCGGCAATCAACGCAGGCATGTTTGTGACGGATCAGAAAACGCACCTCGGGTATCTGCGATATCGCGAGCACGTCAACAACAACCACCAGAACAGCTATCAATCGGTGGCGGCGTTCGATCCGAGAGATTCAGCGGGTACTTCGCGCTTTCGGATTTTTGATTTGGATGCGCCTAGGGTGACGTTTCAAGGAATCCTGAAAGATTACGCGTCGGCCGTGCAGAACTTGAGGTTGGTGAAGCGGCCCGGCCGGAATCAATGGGGCCAGCAGGAAAGGAAGTGGAGCGAGGCGGCCCTGGGAGAAGATCGCGACGGGCGAATTTTATTCATCTTTTCAAGGGCGGCGTTATCGATGCACGACTTGAATCAGGAGCTGCTGGCGTCGGACATTGGATTGGTGGCGGCACAGCATTTGGAGGGCGGGCCGGAAGCGCAATTGTACCTGCACGCCGGCGAAACGAAACTGGAGATGTTTGGGAGTTACGAGACGTCTTTCAGGGAAGACGACAACAACGCGGTGGCCTGGCCGGTGCCCAACGTTCTGGGCGTGAGGCCACGGGCGGCGAAGAACCGGTAAGTCGCACCTCGGACGGGATGTGGTTCGCCAAAACTCCAGCCGACCGTGAAATCAATAACATAGCTTGGTGCCATCTCACCACCTTTCTGCTATAACCCCTGGCCATGTTTCGTTTCGCAGGGCTCTGCTTCGGAACGCTGGTTCGCCTCTTTCGCGAGCGGCGAAGTCTCCTTCTCGAGAATCTTGTTTTGCGTCAACAACTCGTCGCGCTGAAGCGTCGACATCCTCGCCCGAGCCTCGGACCCTTCGATAAGCTCTTCTGGGTAATCGCTCGGCGGGTCTGGTCCGCTTGGAAGCAGTCCCTCATTATCGTCACGCCGGAAGCCGTCGTCCGGTGGCACCGGACTGGCTTTCGTATGTACTGGCGGCTGATCTCCAGAGTCCGGAGGCAGGTCGGAAGAAGGCCGACGCCGAAGGAGATTCGGGAATTGATCTTCCGTATGGTCGTTGAGAACCCCACCTGAGGAGCGCCGCGGATCCATGGGGAACTCCTCATGCTCGGCTTTGACCTCTCCGAGAGAACCATCTCTCGTTGGATGAAACGAGCGCCGAGAGATCCCGACCGGGCCAAGTGCTGGCTGGCCTTCCTTCGAAATCATCGGGAAGCGATTGCGGCGATGGACTTCTTCACTGTGCCAACGATCACGTTCGGTGTGCTCTACTGCTTCTTCGTCATTAGTCATGATAGGCGGCGCATCCTGCACGTTAACGTCACGAAGCATCCGACGAGCGCTTGGATCATTCAGCAGTTGCGTGAGGCGTTTCCTTTGGAAGCCTCTCACAAATACATGATCTTTGATCGCGATCAGAAGTTCGGCTTCGAGGTGATCGCAGCGGTGAAAGCCACCAGGATCATTCCCAAGCAAACTTCGTTCCGATTTCCTTGGCAGAATGGCATCGCGGAGCGGTGGGTGGGTAGCTGCAGACGAGACCTGCTGGACCAGATTGTTGCGCCGAATGAACCAGGAGCGACTCGGAGGGCTGCACCATCGTTACAATCGAGCGGCATAGTCCGGGATCGACTTCCGCCCGTCCTATATATATATGTACGCTCCACGCGTATTCGGGTTCGTGCCCTCCAGAGTCTTCGTGCTGTATCGAGGGGATAATCATAATCAGGTCTGCTCTCCCAAGAACCGCCCCGCCTTCGGTCGCGGCTCAAGTTTTGGCGAACCACAAGGGACAAATCAGAAGCCGGACTCTTCCCCTATTGCGCGGGAGCGTGCGCAGAAGCGTGCGAATGAAATCCCGCGTTCCATAGTGGCGCTTGATCTCGAAGGCCCCAGTCCAATCAGGCCTGCCCCGGCCAGCCGCCTCGTAATACGGCGCGATGCAAGCAGCTTCTTTAACTGTGCCATCCGAGGGGCTCTTCCAGATGAACAGGTAAGGAATCTTTCGCGTATCGTCCAACATCCAGGCCACGACCCTTGCGGGCAGCAGCGGAATCTGTTCGCAGTTCACTCTACGCCCGAAGAAGCGCCCTTCGCATCTGGACTCAGGGTATGAACTTCCCCCGTGCTCTGGCGCTGAGCATGAAGCATTCCAGGAATGCAGGGTGGAGTGAAAAAGTGATATAAAGCCACCGAGTCATCTTGGCCCCCTGCTAGTGAGGTACTGCCGTGAAATGGTGGAATTATTTTAAGAGCAGATCAGTAAAAGCCCCAAGAGAGCTGATTCGGTGCGTACGCCTCACTTTGTCCGGATGGACTGAGGCACCGATGAGCGATATCCAGCGCCGCTGGCAGAATCGTGACAACGAGGCCCTCGTGCCTTCGATTCGGAACATTGCAAACCGACTAGACAATATTGTTCGGCAACCCGGGGCCGCTCAGGTGTTCGGTGCACAAGGCAGCACGAGGTTCGGACATCATTTTGAGCGGAGCTTTGTCAAGCCGACCGATTTGTCAAGACTCGAGACACGTTTAGGCGTGCATTTACCGACCGACTACCGCGAGCACTTAATGAAGGTTGGGTCGAACGTCGGGCCTTATTATGGCCTGTACTCTCCTGATCAGATGATTGAGGAAATCGCCGACGGCGAGACAGAGTCATTTCTAGAGAATGAAGCTCCACCGACTCCGAGTAGACACTTCCCGATTTACAAGGAAAACCTAGTCAGCTTCCTAAGAGCAGTCGCTGAAGGTTCACATCCAGCGTATATCAAAGGCAGGTGGCCCTCGGACGGTTGCGTGCCTATTTGCTATCAAGGTTGCACATTTTGGACCGCACTTGTTACGGCGGGAGAATTCATTGGTAGCGTTTGGGATGTTGCATGCTACGAAGGTTGGGACGGTCAATGGATTCCGGCGCAACGGGCTCCCGGCATTTTGGATGTGGAAACAAAAGCAAAACTGCCTGCACTGTCCTCGCCTCCTACATTCCTCGAATGGTACGAGGCGTGGCTTGAACGCGTGGAAGTGGATCTCGCGAGCTGGGCTGCTCTGCGAAGATCCGATTGACCACACCCTTGTCTTTGATCGACCGCTGCCAACAGTATCCAAGGCGATCAGAGCGATCCAGGCTGAACGTTTGACGTTCTTCCAGCCACCATCCTTGAAGGCAGTGCGGAAATAGAGGAAGAAGGCGAGAAGAAGCCCTATCAACAGGAAGGCGACCAAACCAACGGCCAGCCAGTCGACAGGATCGAACGCGACGGAGGAGAAGAGTCGAGGCATGGATCAGGCGTTGACCGAGATGCGCCGGTAGCGCTTGCCTTGAGGGTGTAAAATTACAGGCTGTGCGCTGCCTCGTGTGCAGGGGATCCTACGAACCGATCAAGAGAGGATTTCCGGGTAATCTCTGCCGCATGGAGTCTTCCCGCCCATGATACACACCTACCGCGCCAATCCTCTGTACATTCTGCTGAGCTTCGTTTTGCCATCCGTACTCGTCGGTTTCCTCATCCGAATCGATATCGTTGCCGGAGTCCCGATTGAACCTGTGGAATTGATCATGCTCTCTATTTTCATGTTGCCCTGGCTGCTGCTTCTGACTTATCTACTGATTTTCTCGGTGACGGTCAGCTCCGATGGAGTCGAATGGCGCCAGCTTTTTTTCGGTCGGCGTTACCTGTCCTTCCACGAAATCTCGTCTATTACCGCGGAGGAAGAAGGAGACCAGCGCCGGTCAAAGTTTTATATGTACATCACTCCTAACCCCTCCACGAGAAAATCCCGCATAGTTATTCCTTTATCTCTCATGACCGCGAATTCTCGCCTTGATCTCACTCGCAGGCTTCGGGCGCATGAGCGTCATTCCGAAGATCCGCTGCAACTCAATCTCACTTGATCGAATTTGCTTGAGAGCAATAAAATCACACCGACGCTCAACCGGCCCGAAGAGGATTCCATTTTGAGTCAATCAGAGTTGAACCTAACTGAAGACCTGCGAGCATATGTCAGTGGTCATCGGCGTGACTCGAAACTGGAATCAACCCTCTTGAGAAGGGTCCAAGCCTTGCCCCAAGCCCAACGATTTGATTGCGCGGCATCCCTGGAGTGAATTGTCTCGCGTTGGCTATCAGACAAAAGTGATCACTCTCATGACCGCTGGTGGTCATTATCCGTTACCCCACTCCGCTTTCAATAACATACAACTCGAATCGCTAATCCAGTGGCTTGACCTTCATATGAAATAAACTAGCTTATGACGGTTAACACATTATTAGTGCCGCTTCAGCAATCGTATCGATGCGCGGGATGCATTTATCGAGTTTAAGAGCGGTTTCCGAACCAATCGCACCACCTGTGGTCAGACCCATATGCGCGACGATGATATCAGCGCCGGCGCGCGCCATTGCTTCGGCTTGATGCGGATCGAAGACGTATGGCGTCGTGAGGAGGTCCTTCTCATGGGCAAGCCGGATCAGCTCCACTTCCTGGGCGTAACTCATACCGGTTTCTTCCAGGTTCTGGCAGAAGACGCCGTCGTCTTTCTGAACGAGGTTGCCGCTGCAGGCTTTTCGGGTGTCCAGAATTTTCCAACGGTGGGTCTGATCGAAAAAGCTCTAAAATAGAGCCTCCCCTGATTCTAGGCGCCGGCGTCAATGGCACGGATCCCTTTTGCGTCCTTGACGAAACATGGGAAAGATCGGCGAAAAGACAAGGCAGCGACACAGTCGATCAAGGATCTGCTGCTCTCCGTTCTCGAGGATTCGCGTAACCACCAGGAGTGGGAATGCTGGCTGAAGCACCAGGATCCGCACTATCGCTGGGAAGCATTCAAGCTTGCGCAGTTCTATTTGTTCGGCAAGCCCGTCCAGCCGATCGCCAGCGAAGAACTCGCACCGCCGATCAAGATCGACATCAGCGCGATCCGAAGTTCCGCGTGAAGGCCAAGACCGAATATGAACAGTCTTGAGAGCGTTAGAAACCATCTGTCCTCGGGGAAGCCCGTGCATCTCGTAGGGGAGCCGGGACTCTGGGCGCGGTGAGTGACCAATTCCGAATACGAGGCCCAGCGTTCCACGGGGACGGATCAGGAGCGCCCCGCCTTCCGAAGCGTAGCGCAGCAGATTGCATTTACGGAACCCCACGAGCTCACCGGGCAACTGACAGGTAACAATTCACAGAACACCGGTTTCCGCCGCCTTTTCAGGTGAGGTGAACACGTTGAACGCAGGACGCTGTTGGTAAACAGTCCACCTGGCTCCCATCCGTACAGCCCTCGACGCGGGATGCTGCAGTAGGGATCCTCAGTGGTCACCCAAATACGGCCAAGTGTGGTCACCCCAAAACCGGCCATGAGTGAAGCCCGGGACATTGACTCCGACAGGAGCCCTTATAGGCTCGGTCGGCATGAGCAATGTCTTGAACGAAGAGAAAAAACAACAAGTCATCGCACTGGGGAAGCTCGGATGGCCTTACGGCGCATCGAGCAAGTCACTGGTGTCTGTAGAGAAACAGCAAGTGCTTACCTAAAGTCAGCCAGGGTTGTGGTGTGCCTGCCCCGGTGGGGACGGCGAGCACCGTCAAAACCGGCCATTAGGGGTGACCACCGACTTTGGCCAGCCGATTTCGCCTCCAACTGGGTTGCAAAGACCTCGTTTGGTGTAAACTCTGCTCGAATGGAATAAGTCAGATGTCTGGCCAGGTGGTGAATCCGAAACCTCTTAGGTTCGGGCGGGGGTGGATGGTGATGGCTTCTCAGAAACAGGAGGTGCTGATACCGCCTCCGCTGAGGGTAATTGTCGCTGTGCTGGTATTGGTAGTGGCGGGACTATTCTGGTCAAATCCATCGCAGCCTCCCCGCATCACGGGTCACACGCAAATCACCCGCGATGGGCGCACCAAGGGATTTGGCGGTTTAGTTGCGGGCGGCGAACGGCTGTACATCCAGGAAATCGAACTCGACCGATTTGTCATCAGCGAGGTTTCCGTTTCCGGTAGCGAGACTGCAATCTTACCCACGTCATTGCGTGACCTTTCCATCGAAGACATTTCTCCAAGCGGCTCCGCACTCCTTCTGGTCGGAGCTTCCGAGGGCCTGGCAGAGGAAGGTCCGTTATGGGCATTACCCTTGCCGGCGGGCCCGCCTCGCCGGTTGGGAGATTTGTTCGTTAATTCCGCGACATGGTCACCCGTCACCAGTGACCTGGTTTTCTCGAAAGACCAAGAGATCTTCATCGCGAATAGTGATGGAGGCGACGCGCACAAGCTGGCGACAGTTGGCGGCCTCGCGGAGGGTCTACGCTTTTCTCCCGATGGTCAAAGGCTTCGTTTTACTGAGGTCGATGTGAAAAGGGGCTCGAGTTCACTCTGGGAACTCAATAGCGACGGCAGCGGTCTTCATCCTCTGCTTCCTAGCTGGAACCAGTCACCGCAAGAGTGTTGCGGCAACTGGACTCCCGATGGGAAGTACTTTCTCTTCCAAAGTTTTCGCAAAGGCAGGAAAAATGTTTGGGTGTTGCCCGAGAGTGCGCATTGGTTTGGAGGACGCGCCGAGCCAACGCAATTGACTAACGGCCCCCTCGATTTCACTCTTCCTGTACCCAGCAAAGACGGAAAGAGAATCTTCAGCGTTGGCGTGCAGACCCGTGCCGAACTGGTCCGTTACGATGCGAACAAGGGCTTCATCCCCTATCTCGGCGGTATGTCGGCAATTGGCCTGGCGTTTTCGCCCGACGGACAGTGGGTTGCCTACATTTCCATTCCCGACCAGGCTCTTTGGCGGAGCAGAGTTGATGAGTGATCGGTTGCAGTTGACTAGTGCATCCAAGATGTGGGCGGGCCTGCCGCGTTGGTCTCCCGATGGGAAACAGATCGTGTTCATGGGCCGAACGATTAGCACAAACTGGCGCGCCTACCTGATCTCTTCCAGTGGGGGGGCCCCGCGAGACTTGATTCCGGGGGCAGATGCTGGATTTGACCCAACCTGGTCCCCGGATGGCGGGTCCATCGTTTTGACATTGCATAACGCTGGGGTGAGCCTGCACGACCAGGCCAACGGGTCCCGGGGAATTTCCATTCTGGACTTGAAGACGGAGAAGCTCTCTGAATTGCCGGGCGCGGAAAATCTTTTCTCCCCGCGATGGTCTCCGGATGGAAAGTACATCGCGGCCATCTCCACAGATAACCAGAAGCTGATGCTTTTCGACCGCGCCTCCGCCCGTTGGACAGAGCTCGCGAATATGACGATCGGATACCCCAGTTGGTCACACGACGGCCAGTATCTTTATTTTGATACAACCCTTAACGACGATCCGGCTTTCTTCCGCATCCGCATTTCGGATCGCAAGCTGGACCGGCTGGTCAGCTTGAAAGGTGTCCGGCGATTCTGGGCCGAACTGGGAGGACAGTGGACTGGCCTTGCGCCCGATGATTCGCTTCTGCTCGTACGCGACACCAGCAGCCAGGAGATATACGCTCTCGACTTTCAGGCACCGTGAGTCGCCATTGCTGGCCCGCTCAAAATAATTATTGGCGTCGCGGCACAACGTCGTGAGCCATTCAGTTTACTTCCCACAGCGTTCAGTTGGTCAGGCGGAGATGTGATCATTCTGACCCCTTGAGGAACGATCCCGAGTGACAGCAACCCGGAAGTTATCAGCTCGTCCGTCGGATTAGTACCGACAAACGCGCTTGTGTTTGCTGATTTATGTTCTCGGACCAGTACTTCTCCGCTGGCTGCGAGCCTACTGTGACCCAATCCCCCTGCAGACGAGGCGCTTGCAAGCGGTGCCTCCATTTTGGGAGACGACGACGGAATAACTCGCAGTTCACGCACAAGCAATAGCAAACAAAGGACCGTAGTGGCGGGAAAACATGAAAGAGCCAGGGGGGGCCGAAATCCTCAAAACCTTTTTCCTTCAGACCGTGCGGGTCCGTGCGGGGGCGCTAGGCAACTGGCGTCCCTACCGCGACTCGAAGTTTTGATCGAAGAGATGGTTGGGTCAAACCGATAGATTACAAGCGAGCCGTGGTCATCGTTAGTATTTGAAGAATGGAAAGGCAAATGCTCGCCGAACTTACTTGCCGCTCACCTCATTCCACAGGAATGCCAATTCATCTGCGGTGTCTTTGATTGCCTGCGTGACGGAAACGCCTGCACTATGGCCGCTTACAGTTTGGTAGTGCAAAAGGATGGGTCGGTCGCTGGCATTATCGACTTGCACGAGGGCGGTCATTTTGCGTGCATGCAGAGGATCGACGCGTGTATCGCTGTCGCCCGTGTTGAACATGATCGCGGGAAACTTTGTGCCCGGTTTCACATTCTGATAGGGCGAATATTTCAACAGGTAAGGAAACTGCTCTGGGTTATCAGCTGATCCGTATTCTGTGGTCCACCACTTGCCAACGAGAAAGTTCTGATAGCGGATCATGTCGAGCAGTGGATACCCGCACCAGATGGCACCAAACATTTCCGGGTGCTGCGTCATGGCAGCTCCCATCAATAGGCCGCCGTTGGAGCGTCCGCGAATGGCTAGCCGCTTGGGCGAAGCGTAATTCTCATTGACCAAATAGTGAGCCGCAGCGAAAAAGTCGTCAAAGACGTTCTGCTTGTGTTCGAACATTCCTGCTTGGTGCCACTTTTCGCCGTACTCACCCCCGCCGCGAAGATTGGGCTGCGCATAGAAGCCGCCCTGCTCCATCCACCAGGCATATTCGGGGTTCCATTCCGGAGTCGTGTTCACTAGGAACCCGCCATAAGCCCACATCAGCGTGGGTGTATTGCCATCTCGCTTAACGCATTTCTTCGACGAGATGAACATAGGAACGCGCGTGCCGTCTTTCGATTTGTAGAAAACCTGCTTCACTTCGTACTGATCGGAGGCGAAGGGTACGCTCGGTTTTGCAAAAATTTCCGTTTTTCCGGTGTCGACGTCGTAGTGATAAATGGTCGGTGGGATTATGAATGACTCGAAGCTGTAGAAACCCTCCTTGGCATCTTCGCGGCCATCCAGTTCGGTAGCAGCACCGAGGGTGGGGTACGCAATGCTTCCAATCTGCTTGCCATCGAGCGTGAAAATACGGGTCTCCGTTACCACATCGTGCAATCCAGTGACGAAGAGTTCCCCGCCGACAATCGAACTACCTGAGATGACATCCTTGCCTTCAGGCACGATATTCGTCCAGTGCTGCGGTTGCGGATCGGTGATTTGCACCCTCACAACGCGATAGTTCGGCGCCTCGTAGTCGGTTAGCACATAGAGATCGTCACCATAGTTCGCGGGGTCAAAGCGGCTATCTATACCATGAATGACCGGACGAATCGGCGAGTCAGGTTTACGCAGGTCTTTCACGTAGATATCAACGCGCTTAGCCGGAACACCGTACGATACACCGATCAAAAGATAGCGCTCGTTCTGGGAGATCCCTGCGCTGATGAGCTGCATGGGACCGAAGCTCTCGCCTTCAAAGCTCTTGCCGAACACGAGCTCATCGCTCGCGGCGGGTGATCCGAACTTGTGGTAGAAGACCAGAGTTCCCGTAGGGTCGATACGCGCGTAGTAGAGTCCTTGTTTACCTGGGCTGAGCTGAATGCCGCCATAGCGCGCGGAGGGAAGAGAGTCAGAGAGTTCCGCGCTCTTCACGACATCAAGAATGTGGACCGACTCTTCATCCGCGCCACCGGATCGAATTCCGTAAACCAGCAGCGTGCCATCCTTGGAGATGTCATCGATCTGCACGGACGTGTTCTGGTCGGCGCTCAGTTTCGTAGCATCGACCAGTCGTTCGTCCTGACCGTGCAATCCACGCCGCAAGTAAATTGATCCCTGGTTGTCCCCCGAAAGTCGTTTCGTGAAAAAGTATTTTCCACCACGCTCGATGGGGATACCGTAGCTCTCTACGCGTTCGAGTTTCGTGAGTTCATTGACGATCTCGGGCCGAATCTTCACTTGCGAAAGATATTGCTCGGTGTATTTCATCTGTTCGTCGATCCAGGCGCGCGTGGCCGGGCTCTTTGCGTCCTCCAGCCAGCGATAGGGATCAGTCAGCGTGGTTCCATGAATGTTCTCCGTTAGGAGCTTTGTTTCCGTGGGAGGCGGAGGCGGAAGAACGATTCCGTTGCCGCCCTTTACTTCGGAAGGCTTATCGTCAGCGAAAGCAAAGAATGCGACCAGAAACAGGACAAGCAATCCGGAAATTTCTTTTTGACTTCGAAAACCATCAGGTTGTACGTTCAACTCGCCTGTTCCCGATATTGTGGAACGATTTTTCATCGGAGCACTTCCGGTCGTCTGCCTTATGCACTAGTACAGCCGGAATCGTCCCATTTCCGCACTGTTCTTGCAACACTCTTCGTCGCCCGACCCTTTGTGAGTGCTACGATGAGACATCTCTCCATACGCCGCCAACACTAAGCCAGCCAAGTTCAAGATGCCCGATAAGTCTTAGCAAAAGGTAGGGGGATCGAATTCCTCAAACCGAAATCCTTCGAGACCGACGCGCCGGCATTCCAACACACAGCCGCGTTAAATCAATCTTTTGTCTCCGCGCCGAGTAATATTAAGCATATAGTAAACATAGACGTGAACGACTCCAGCAGAGACAAAGGGAAAGGGAGTACCTACTTGCCAAAGTAAATCTCATCCGCACCCATTTGTACCCTTGGGTCTTTGCGACGCACCGCACTCCAGCGTTGCAGATACCGCAGGTCGATCGCCCGCACCGTGCTGGCAATCAGTCCGAACTGCCTGGCCACCTGGCGAACCGATGCGCTTTCGCACGCCAGCCCCACGGTGGCTACGTTCAAACGCGTTAAGGCAGTACTCGACAACACTCAGGTCTGCTGCGGAGATTGTGACGCTCTCACAAGATTTGTATGAAGTTTGGCTGCGAGCCTGCGGTGCTTTACGCCCAGCGAAAAACAAGTTGCTACGCCGCCCAAAATGAACCAGCTTCCTGTGAAGGCGAACAGCATCAAATAGAAACCAGAAAATGCGAAGCACTCCCATGACGAGGCTCGAAGAGCCACAGGTCGGCTGTACTCAATGCGGCCACGAATCAAATCCGTGTTATTGATTGAGCGAAAGAGAACAAGATTGCGGAGGTGACGCATGTGTACTGCTAGTTGGACTCCGATTAAAGCGCCCAAGGCGAATTGCCAAAGCTCGGGAGCCGGCGAACTTTCATTCAATATCCAGAGGAAGCCCAAGAAGCCTAAAGTCAGCAACAAAATGAATACAAACCGGGGACTCACAACTCGCAAAGAATTGATGTCTCGCTGGAAAAATGGAGTAATTTCGTAGCTACCTTCAAAGACAATTGTTTCCTGTCGCTCGTAAAGGCGTGCGCACGTAATCGTCAGAGCGTAATCGGAGATGTAAAGAAGGCCCCAAAGGACCATTCCTGGCCAAGCATGTTCAAAAAGAAAGTTCGGCAAAAGCCCACTCCTGTCGTGTCAGAACTGTCAGATGTTCTGATTTTAGAGCATGAACGAATGGAGCAAACGAATGACGGATGCTAGGCCCACGAGAGAGTCAACCCCGATAAATCAAAATCGGAAAGGTAAAGTAGTACTTCACAGTGACGGGAGCGGCGTTGATCAGGAGTTAGGCTACTTTCCGTTCACTCTGCTCGACTCGCTGCAAGATTTTTGAGAGACTCCGTTCAAAGGGCGAGGGGGGCGCGATGATGACTTCCATGTTGGTAGGACTGGCTTTATTGATGGCTTCGGGCGGAAACTGCGCTGGCCAGAAAGGTGGTCAGTCCCCCAGCATCACTCAGAGGGAGGTGTCCCTGAATCGAGGGAACGACGGGCAAAAGGTTTCCGCTAAAGTAGGCCAGCCGATCGTTGTAACCCTCCAAACAATCGGCGGGGGGCACTACGGCACGCCGCAAGTATCTTCACGCGCAGTCCGATTCGAGAGCGCCATGGACGCACCCCCACAACAGCAGAACCCAGGCGGCCCGAAGCAGGTGTACCGTTTCACGGCCGTTGCCGAGGGAGAAGCCCAGCTCCGAATTCCGCACACAGATTCAAATCCCACCGTAACGTTTACGATTCAGGTGACAAAACCGTGACGGACTGGAGAGTTCTAGTTTCCGATTACGCGTTTACCGGGACCTAGCGCGACGTCAGAATCACGGTTGTAGGTTCAGCCGGTGAAGCAGTTCCGCGTACCGCGGATCAGATCGCAGCGGATCCAACATCGGGTTCGTCTTTATGTAGGCGACGGACACTATGGAACGATCCTCGTAAGCCCTTTCCAGCGACTCGAATGCTTTGTCTTTCTCCCCAAGGCCCGAGTAGATCTTCGCCATCCAAACCGGGGAGACAAACTCTCGCTTCGAGAGTTCGTTCAATCGAGCGAGCACCTTCTCCGCATCTGCTCTTCTACCCGTTACGGCATAACCGTATCCCTGGCCTGTGAGCGCCGCGAGATCGTCAGCGGAGATAGAAACAGCTTTTTCAAATTCGGCCATCGCTTCCTTGTACATAGATTTTTTGACATAGGCCACACCGCGAACGTAGTAGGCCGGAATGAACTTTGGGTCCAATTCGAGTATCTTGGCTCCTTGCTCTGTCGCTTGGTCGTACCGTCGTGCCAAGAAAAATGTAAAAGCCAACGCGGTATTGTAGTTAATTGAAAGAGGATCAAGCTCCAGGGCTCGTTTGCTTTCCTGGATGCTCTCGTCAAACCTTCCCATCGTCCACGAGAGCTCCGCGTGCGCAGCACGTGCCGCCGCATCGTTTGGGTTGAGTTCGATAGCCCGCAGCGCCTCCTTCTCGCCTTCCACCCAATCCCACTCGTAGTCCGTTTTAACGGAGGCCAGGGACACGTGGGCCTCGACCAGTGTATCGTCCAGTTTCAACGCCTCGTGTGCCCACTCTCTTCCCTTCGAATAACCCTCGTTCGCTGAAACAAGGCCGGAGCTGGCTAGCGAGATATAGCAATCAGCTAAGCCAGCGTGAGCCAAGGCGTATGCAGGATCCTTGGCGATCGCCCGCTCAAAGTATTCAATGCCTTTGCGAAATCCTTCTTCCGTTTGCTTGTTCCACCAGTAGCGGCCCTTAAGATAGTCGTCGTACGCTTCCGGACTCGCCGTGTACGTCTTGCGAAGGCGCTTCTCCTCTTCGCCGGTGAGCGGCACCCTCAGCGCGGCCGTCATTTCCTTGGCGATCTCCTCCTGCAGTGCGAAAATGTCCGAGGCCTTTCGGCTGTACTGTTGTCCCCAAATGTGACTGTTGTCGTGGGCATCGATCAGTTCCGCACTGATCGTGAGCGTATCCCCATGCTGGACCACTCTACCCTTAAAAACAGCCTGCACCCCCAGCACTTGTCCCACAGTCTGAGCATCCGTTTCTTTTCCCCGGTAGTGAAAGGCTGAATCCCGCGAGATTATTTTCAAGTTAGGCAACTGCGCCAGGCTGTTGATGAGACTTTCCACGATCCCGTCGCCCAAGTATTCCGCGGTTGGATCGCCATTGGCGTTCTCGAATGGCAAGACGGCTACGGAGTGGATTGCCCCTCCGCTAAGCCCGGCCGACCGGTAATACCAGCCCGCCACCAGTAGGGCAAACAAAACCAACGCGGCAATTCCCCCCACCGCGCGACTCCGCCAGAGCGGCAGAGCCTCCACGGCAGCCGCAACAATAGCAGGTCGAGAGGCCTGAAATTGTGCCACTTCGCGATGCCCTCGCACTTCATCGGGGAGACATCGCACCGCCCCAACGAAACGGTAACCTCGCTTCGGGACCGTTTCGATGTACTGCGGATCTTCGCCCAGCGCTTTCCGCAGCAGGAAGATGCTGTTGGACAGGCTGCCCTCCTCCACAAAAGAGTCGGGCCACAGCGTTCTGATTAATTCGTCCTTCTCCATCAGATGGCCGCTATTGCGGACCATGAGCACCAGTGTGTCGAACGCCTTCGGCGGCAGCTCCACGATCTGGTTGTTATGCAATAACTTGCGCTCGGTGGGGTCCAGGCGGTAGGGACCGAACTCGTAGAGGTGTCGCGTCTCCCGGTTTCTGCTTTCTGCAACGGAAGAGGAATCATCGAGGTCTCTCGAGCTCGAACGGCGGCCTGTTTCCTCGCCCACGGGTTCCTCCCGGCCTGATGAGAATTCTTTGAAAAATTCGTGAGCGTAACGAGAGGACTTCCGGGATTACCAGCAAGCTAGACTGCACAGGGAAACCGCCGGAAGGTCGTGCACGGGCAGATTCTAGCACGTCACCCGCTTCCGCTGGTTGTCGAAATGTCTCGTAAGGAGAATCTAGCAATGTCACGAAAACCAGTTTTGAAGAAACGCTTCACCCTGATTTCCCTGGGCTTCTTGCTCGCAATGGCACTAATGGCCTTTGTTTTGCCCCGCAGACCAGCCCGGGCCGATGAGAAAACTCCATTTAAGGCGACTCTCCCAGTCCAATTCATAGCAAGCCAAATTTGCGCGCCGGGCGATGCGAGTTGCCTTGCGTGTACCGGTCTGGGTGGCTTTTTTGTCGAGGCCCAGGGACTTGCTGACTCATCCCTAGGGCCACTCTTCGCCGAGGTTCTGAAATGTTGGAATCCAAACGGCGCTCCCTTTGGAACTTACGCCGGAACGTTGACAACGACCGCTCCCAACGGGAAGGACGCCCTGACCTGGGCCTATTCAGGAAAGAATGACAATGCAGGAGACTTCTACGGTTTCCAGCCCTTCAGCGGTACGTTAACGATCACGAGCGGGACGGGAAAGTTCGCGGGTGCGCACGGGAGTGCAAGCTTTACAGCGGCGGGCCCGCCTGCATTCACAGCAGGGCCGAGCCCCATCCAATTCGCAGGGACAGCATTCTATTACGTCCAGGGACGACTCGAACTAACCAGAGATAACTAGCACACGCGAAGGGAAAAATCGTTGTCCGACAGCGGCACCGTGCTTTTCGAGGCAAACGGATCGGTGGAGGGCGTGCGCCTCACTGAATAGGACGAACGACGAACAATGGGCGCCAGAACCGTCCCGGAAGCTGGAAGCGCGGTGCGGTTCGCGAGGACGGTTCAGTTGATCGGGAGCTGCACAGCTTTCACAGCGAAAGTCTATGCGGCTCCCGACGGCATGCCTGGAGCTTTGCCGGCCGTCCCACACTTGCAACCGATTTGATCACGGCACAACTCCTGTGAAGTGGCGTACTCGGAAATCTCTAACAATGTCGGCCCTGTCATCTCTAACAATGTCGGCCCTGTCAAGTCCTTTTTTTGTTTTTTTTCCGCATTTTTGTCACTTTTTTTCTTTTTCGAACACACGACTGCGTTCACTCCGAAGAGTGGTCTTCCTGGTCCC
>Ga0210392_10000151_pt1 | contig 57939 bp, 50 predicted proteins | sample IncBWC30OmetaG_FD_161057 | JGI IMG/M metagenome (GOLD analysis project Ga0210392, IMG submission 161057) | Forest soil microbial communities from Barre Woods Harvard Forest LTER site, Petersham, Massachusetts, United States - Inc-BW-C-30-O ... | reverse complement strand
ACCGCCCCCATCACCGGCCCGCAAACCTTCCACGTCACCGCCCAGACCCCCGACCACCACACCTACTCGGAAGGCTACCGCGCCGTCGGCTACCCCGGCCTCATCCTCACCAACTACTACACCCCAGCCACCACCCGCGTAGTCCCCGTAGACCTCAAGATCCCCGAGCATGTCCGCATCGCCTACCTCCCCGGCACCGGCGACGCCGTTCCCGAAGCCCTCGCCTCCATCGGCCTCACCCCCACCCTCATCACCGTGGCCGACATCACTCCCGCGAAGCTCGCGAACTTCGACACCGTCATCCTCGGCGTCCGCGCCTACACCGCCAACCCCGACCTCCACGGCGCCCCCACCCAGGCCCTCCTTGGCTTCGCCCGCACCGGCGGCAACGTCCTCGTCCAATACGAAACCTCCGGCCTGACCTCAGCCGACGCCCCCTACCCCCTCTCCCTCGGCAGCGCCGAAAAGGTCGTCGATGAGACCGACCCCGTCCAACTCCTCACCCCCTCCAATCCCCTCCTCACCACCCCCAACCAGATCACCGCAGCCGACTTCAACGGTTGGGTCGAAGAACGCGGCCACGGCTTCCTCAGCACCTGGGATCCGAAGTACACGGCCCTCACCGACACCCACGACCCCGGCGGCGCCGTGACTCCCGCCCAGCTTCCCCAGCGCGGCGGCCTCATCACCGTGACGGTCGGCAAGGGTCGCTGGACCTACTGCGCCTTCGCCCTCTACCGCCAGCTCCCCGAAGCCGTCCCCGGAGCCTTCCGCCTCTTCGTCAACCTCATCACCCCCACCCGCTAATCCAAGGTGGGTCATTTGACCCACCTTGACCCAACTCGGCCAATCTTGACCCAACCCGCGCGTCCCGAAACCGGGCTAAAGCAGTCGGTTTGTGACCCGAAACCGGGCTGTGTATGTCGAAAAACCCCAGTAAAACAAGAAAAACGGCCTCCGAGGAGGCCGTTTCGCTTCATTGCATTTCCCTACATCCCGGGATGATGCACAGGCGCATGATGCACCGGCGGCGCAGCCTTCTTCGCCGGCACAATGTAACCACCCGACATGGTGATCATCAGCGGCGAAGCAGTATAAGAATCATACGTTCCACCGACGGTGATTTTGTCGCCGGGCTGCGGGATCGTCTTCAGCGGTTCCTTCATATTGACCGTAAAATCAGGGGTTTTGCTGGCAACCGCGTCGTCCGAGACCTCCAGAACCAACTGGCTATCCGTCGCCGAAACCACCGTCACTCCCGGAAATTCGACCGCCTTACCCTTCACCGAATCGAACACCTTTTGAGCATCATCCGGCTTGCCATACTGCAGCGCCGTCTCCTTATCGCCCAGCGCCAACGTAGCCAAATCCGGCGTGGTCGCAACTAACTGAGCCACAAGGTCTTCCGGCTTCGGAGCCGGCGTCACCGTGAACCCAGCCGGCGGATCCAAGCTAGTCTGCACCGCAGCCTGCATGGCCGCATACCCATCCGCGCTGCCGTGATACTTCTTGTAGCAATAGGTCGCCAACGGCACAATGATGGTCTTAGAGGCTGCCGGAGCAAAGGCTGCCGCACGCGTCGCATACCAGGCGCAGTTCAAATAATCCGGAGGCGTCGAGGTGTAGTACGCCTGGGCGAGGACATACACATCCTGAAGAACCGGGCTTGGTTTGGTCGTGTCGTCAGTATCCGCATCGATCTCCTTCTTCAAGACCGCGACCGCGCCTGCGTTGTCTTTCTTAGCAAGATCGGCATCCGCGATTGCGCTCTCAAACGTGGGATCTGTCTTTGACTTGAGTGTCGCAAAATCAGCGTCCGACATGTCCTTCGGCTTCGTTGCGCTGAGACCTTGCTGGGCATACTTGGCGACTGCATCCAACGCTGCCTGCTTGGCAGCCGGATCGGTTAGCTTGTCGGCTTCTGCCCGGCGGTAGTACACCTCGAAGGTCAGAGCACGGAGATTATTGGGATCAACCGCCAAAAGCCTATCGGCAGCGTTGAGTGTAGCCGCCTGATCACCAACCTGGCTGTCAGCGAACAAAATTTGATTCAACACATCGACCTTCACGGCAGAGTTCGGATATTGCTTCAGATATGCCTCGAAGGCTGCTGCTTTATCTGCTGCGGTTGTCGCAGTGTTGGCCTTGTTGTAAGCCGCGTACTCTTCTTGCGACATCTGGATGCCACCAGATGCCGGCTGCTGGGAGTACGCGAGAGACGCTAATGGTACCGCGCCGGCCACAGCCAGCAGCGAAGCAAGTACGACCTTCTTCATAAAGAGAACTCCTCGGGGAGATGCGTCAGTTTGTAAAACGATGAATCAAGATTAGCGCAAATTGCGCGTTGCGGATGAAAACCCTCCCCCTACCAGGGAGATAAGGGGATGATGCGCATTATAGAAACCGTGTTGCCCATGTGCAACCGTGAATCGACACAGGCCGCTAAATTTGATTGTTCCTCTCTTATCCACAACATCCTTCTCCTGCCGGTCGATTACGCGTTGATTCCGCCTCGTCTGCCGCTTACGATTCGACCTAGTGGCGTGTCGAACGATCCAGACCGGTCGTGAATTCACGCAAAAAAATGCCTAACCGTGGAAGAGGTTTTACCCCTTGCTCAAGCTCAAGAAAGTTCAGATTCTCGGTTTCAAGTCCTTCTGTGACCGGACGGAGGTGCAGCTGACCGGTCATGGAATCGCTGCGATTGTAGGCCCGAATGGCTGTGGCAAATCGAATATCTCTGACGCTATCAACTGGGTTCTCGGGGAACAATCGGCGAAGAGTCTCCGCGGGATCAAGATGGAAGACGTCATTTTCGCGGGGACTCGCGAGCGCAAACCTACGGGCATGGCCGAGGTTTCTCTGACGCTGGTTGATCCGGAGGTGTACGACGGTAACACGCTGGCCGACGGCGAAGCGGAGGTGTTGGGCGTCGATCTACCCGTTGCACTGGATGCCGACCAACATGTCACCGCGATCAATACGCTGAGTGACTGGGACGAGTCTGCGGTTCGCGCCGAAGCGGCGATGGAGACCGAAGAGGCTGTCGCGGATGCGCAGCCAGGCACAACCTATGAGGCTGAACTTCCCGCCAAGAAGGGCGCGGAAAATTCGGCTGCCGATTTGGCAGAAGCTGGGGCGGAACTGACCGCGGGAAACAATGTTGTTCTCAAGATCCGCCGCCGCAAGTTCGGACGCGCACCAATCCGTGCCGGCGAAATCACGGTCACGCGGCGTCTGTTCCGGTCGGGAGACTCCGAGTATCTACTGAATGGCAAGATTTGCCGCCTGCGCGATATCCAGGACATCTTCATGGGCACGGGCCTTGGCGGCGAAAGCTATGCCATGATCAGCCAGGAACGCATCGGAAGCATACTTTCGGCTAAGCCTCTGGACCGCCGCGCCATCATTGAAGAGGCTGCGGGCATTACCCGCTTCAAGACGAAGAAGCGCCTTGCTGAGTTGCGGCTTGAATCCGCGAAACAAAATCTGTCCCGGGTGAACGACATCTTCGAGGAAGTGACTCGGCAGATGGGCGTCCTCAAGCGACAGGCTTCCAAGGCTGAACGTTACGGTGCCCTCCGTGATGAGCTCCGTACCAAGCTTCGCGTGGTGCTGGCCAGCCGGCTGTCACAGATGGACGCCGAACAGGCAGCGACTTCGAAAGAGATCGCGCGTCTGGGCGAACTGATCGATAGCCAGGCCGCGCAGCTCGAAAGCATGGACGAGGAACATTCGGTTGGCGTCAATCATGGCTACGCGCTGGATGACCAGATTCGTGAAGCGGGTGCGCAGACGAACGCCAGCGCGGTGGAACTCGAGCGCATAGCCGCACGCACCGCCTCGAACGCCGACAGGATCTCAGATCTTACTCAGCGCATTCTTACCGGAAACGATGATCTTGCCCAGGCTCGAAATCAGATCGAATCCCTCGCGGGTGATCTCGAGCAACACCGCAGCTTTCTCGAAAATGCGACGGCCGAAGCCACCAATTCGCGTGAGGCGGCGGCATCGCAGCAGGCACAGGCCCATGAGGCCACACGCAGCGTATTGGCAGCCGAGGCCCTGACGGAAAGCCAACGCCGCAATGCTATGCAGTCCATGCAACGAGCTGCACAGGCGAACAACGAGATAGCACAAGCGGAAGCCGCTCTCGAAGGACTCGATAGGGAGAGTGAGCGTTTCGAGTCCGAGTCTCAGACCGCGCGCGCAGAACTGGAATCTTTAGACATCCAACGCGGGACCGCCAGGCTCTCGTTCGAAAGTGTGACCGATCGTCTCAAGCGGTTGGAGGCCGAAATTCTCGAGCTCCGTCACGTGCTCGAAACGCGACGAATGGAGGAGACGCAATCGCGCCGTCGCGGAGACGAATTGCGCGCGCAGGCTGCCACGCTCAATGGACGCCGCAGTTCACTTGAAGCGCTGATCCGCGAGCACAGCTATTCCACGGATACGGTCCGCAATATCTTCCGCGCGCAAGCGAAACACCAGGATGGCTCGGCACCGCTGGGTACGCTTGCGGACTTCCTCGAAGTCGATGGCCGGTACGAGAATGTCGTCGACGAGTTTCTGCGGGACGAACTCAATTTCATTGTCGTCCGGAACTGGGACGCCGCGGACGCTGGCGTGCGCTTGCTTCAGACCGATGTTGCTGGTCGCGCGACCTTCCTGGTGCATCCCGATAGTCTTGATACCGCGCCGCCGACCGAGGGCATCGCCAGCCCGGGCGATGGTGTCGTGGCGCTGAAAGATTGCATCCATGTGCTGAACGGGTTTGGGCATTCGCTCGAGGCAATTCTGCCTAAACTCCGCGACGGCTTTGTAGCGCCGGATACGGATACCGCCCGCAGGTTAGCGCTTGAATTCCCCCAGGCCTTCTTCCTCTCGCCCACGGGCGAGACTTTCCATAACGTCACGGTGACGGGAGGCAAGCCGCGTGAGCAGGGTCCGCTGGCGCTCAAGCGTGAACTTGCAGAGCTGCAGAGTAAGCTGGCGGGTGTCGAGACTGAACTTGCTCAGAATGAGCTCGCCACGGCAACACTCGGGCGAGAGATCTCGGACCACACCACGTCCCTCGACGCCAAGAACCATGAGCGTCGCGAGGCCGAACGGGAGAGCGCCAACTCCGGCGCCGCCTTGAGGCAGATGGAGCAGGAGGCGGCGCGCCTGGAAAATCGACTGCAACAATGGCAGATTGCGGCAAACAGAAACAAGGACCAACGTCAGCAGCGGCAGGATCTCATCGCCCGAAAGCGCGAAGAAGCTTCGACATTTGAGGCGGAACGAGCAAATATCGAGCAGCAGGTTGCTGAACTGACAGAAAAGATTCTTTCTCTGCGCATCAACCGCGAAGAGCTCCAGGCAGCGGCTTCTGCAGCGGCTGCGGCTTTGGCCGGGCTGGAAGAGCGCCGGCGGAACGCGAGTGCAAACTTCGAACAGACAGACCGTCTGTATCGGAGCCAATCCCAGAGAATCACGCAACTGGAGTCGCAGCTTGCCAACGCGGCGACAGAGCGGCAACGGCGTGAAGAGGAGACGGCCGAGCTCTCGCTAAAGCATGCCGAACTCACCGAAACGAGGGCTCAATCCATTGCTCACATGGAGGCGCTTTCTACGGAAGCGGCTGCGTTACGTGCGGCCATGTCCGAGCTTGATGCACGCCTTCGGGCCTTACGCCACGATACCGAGCTCCTGCGGGAGCAACGCGCCACCTTCAGCGCCAGGGCCGCGAAACTCACATCCGATCTGGAGCACATCGAGGCCACCTGCCTGAATGATCTGTCGGTTGAAGCGACGTCGCTTCGCGAAGACAGCTCAATCGAGCGAATCGAAGCGGAGGCTCTGATGGCAGAAGATGAGGCAGCGCGCTCTCTGAAGCAGCGTCTAGAAGCCATGGGCCCCGTAAATATGATGGCCCTGGAGGAGTTTCACGAGACCTCCGAGCGCCATGCCTTTCTGGAGACGCAGCGAAAAGATCTTCTCGATTCGATCGAGAATACCCAGGCTTCGATCAAAGAGATTGATGACGTTTCGCGCATCAAGTTCGATGAGGCATACAAGATCATCAATGAAAACTTCTCCGCCACCTTTACCAAACTCTTCGGCGGCGGCCAGGCGTTCATGCGATTGACGGACCCTGAGGCCAATGGAGGAAAGAGTTCCGATCTCAGCGGCATTGATATCATCGCGTCGCCCCCCGGAAAGAAATTGCAAAACGTTCTTTTGCTTTCTGGCGGCGAAAAGGCACTCACAGCCCTATCGCTGCTCGTGGGCATCTTCCAGTTTCAGCCAGCGCCGTTCTGCATGCTGGATGAGGTTGATGCTCCGCTTGACGAGACCAACGTGGGACGGTTCGCCAACCTGCTTTCCGAGGTGGCATTGAATACCCAGGTGATTATCATCACGCATACCAAGCGGACGATGGAGCAGGCCGACGTGATGTATGGCGTAACGATGCAGGAGCCGGGGGTTTCAAAGATCGTCAGCGTGTCTCTGAGTGGCCGGAGCAGGGGCCGCGAAGCTCGAAATGCGGCATAACCGATGAAGCAATCAGGTCTATGAACGCTCTTGATTGGCTGCTCGTTATCCTGTTGGCCTATTCAGTGGTCCGGGCATTCCTGCGTGGCTTTTTTCAGGAAGCGTTCGCTCTGGGAGGCCTGATCTTAGGGTTTCTCCTGGCTTGCTGGTTTTATCGACCCCTGGCAGTGGACCTCAAGGGGCTCATACCACCGACACAGATCGGAGAGCTTGCGGCATTTCTGCTTATCTTGGCGAGCACCGTGATCTTGGCGAGCCTGGTGGGGAGGCTTTTCCGCCACACAGCGTCGGCCATCGGCCTGGGTTTTGTCGACCGCCTGCTGGGAGCAGCCTTCGGGTTGGTTCGCGGCGCCCTTTTGGGGGTGGCGCTGCTGCTCGCCACGACCGCTTTCTTACCCAGAGCCCCCTGGATTGAAAATTCTCATCTCGCCCCGTATTTTCTTCGGGCCGCTCATGCTGTATCCTTCGTCATGCCCTCGGATCTCAAACGACGTCTGCTTGACGGGCTCGACCATCTCAAGCACATGCCGCCGGACTGGATCAAGGGCAGTCTGTAGCCGCAAACGTGTCATCATGTAGTCGGATCCCAACCAGGGCCCATGTCCATTCCAAAAAAGGAAGACCCGCGATTGAAACGCGAACTCGACAACCTCGTCCTCCAAATGCATGCCGCTGGTATCGGTTATACCGACGCGGTGCGCGAGTTTAAGAAGCAGTACATTCTCGAGGTTCTTTCGCGTCACCGCGGCAATCAGTGCAAAGCCGCAGAAGAACTCGGCATGCACCGCAACACGCTCAGCCGTACGCTTTCTGAATTAGGCATGGATTCAACCCAAATACGGCAGGGGATGCGGCGTCCGCCAACCTCGGTGCGACCCGCGCGAGGAACCCGTCCAAACTTGCAAATTATCTCCGGCGGACGTTAGCTACGTTGGTGCGTCTAAACCAGCACATAATGTTTCCTTTTCCCCAAGGCCGCGGGTGGCGCAGACGCAGGAGGATTGCCCGTACTGCGTTATGGGGGACGCCGCTACTGGCTATTTCCGGCTTTGTCGCTTTGACTGCCAGCGGACAGACGAATAGTCCTGCAGACCATCCTGCGAGTGTGCCTGCGAACGCGATTCCATCGCTTCCGGCAAAGCACCAGCAGCCCAACACAAATTCGGCGGCATTATCTCCCAAACAGATTCGCGCAGCTGACGATGCCTACCTTGAGGGCGCAAAGCATGTGCAGCATAAGGAGATAGCTGCCGCCCTAGGCAGCTTCCAACAAGCCGTCCGGCTTAACCCGAACGACTCGGACTACTCCTTAGCTCTGATCGTCACACGCGAAGACTATGTTACGGAACTCGTGCAGCGTGCGGCTCAGGCGCGTTCCGTGGGCGACACAGCGCTTTCCGACTCTTTGCTTAATCAGGCACGCACGCTGGACCCAAATAATCACGTTGTCCTGCAGCACTTCGAAACCGCATCGCGTGCCGGGAATAAGGTGGCGAGTGACGTAAAAAAGCCCGACCCTTTTTATTCAAGTATCGACCCCTCCAAGTTCCCTGCCCAAAATATCGCATCGACCCTCCAGGGCCCGGTTGAGTTGACTCCAACCCCAGGAAACCGAGACATTCATCTTCATGGAGATGTACAGAGCGTCGCTCGAAACCTGTACAGCCTTTTCGGGATCAAGGTCGCATTCGATCCCTCTGTGAAGAGTGGCGCGCTCATCAATCTGGATATGAACAACGTGACATTTGCTGGCGCTACGAGAGCTCTTGAGATCGCGGCAAATGTTTTCGCTGTCCCTGTGCAGCCGACCTCTGTGCTGATTGCACGAGATACACAGGAGAGCCGCGATGCGCTCATGCCGCTGGTAGAGGAGACCGTCTATCTTCCGGGTCGAACCAACGACGAGATGCAAGAGCTCGCCAACGTGGCGCGTAATATCTTCGACATCAAGGAGGTGACCGCAAGTTCTACCGGGGGGTACTTGCTTATGCGTGGAAATGAGCAGGTTCTTCGCGAGGTCAATGCCGTTTACGACGACATGCTGGACGGTAGCCCGGAAGTCCTCTTCGACGTCTCGCTCTATGAGATCGACAAAAGCCTGGACAACAATGTCGGCGCGGTTCTTCCGAATTCCGCAGGGGTTTTTAGCATTGCCGCCCAAGCTCAGTCCCTCGTATCTGCAAACCAGTCATTGATTAATCAAGCCGTTGCCGCTGGCCTCCTTACCTTGAACGGGACTCCACTGGAGAACCTCATTACAGAGGTAGGCTTTCTGGTCGCTTCGGGAGCTGTTACGGCCGTTCAATACACCAACCTTGTTGGGGTGTTTGGTGGCGGTCTTACGTTGGCCGGACTTTATTTAGGGTCCAATTCCAGTTTCAACCTGGCTTTGAATTCAACCGATTCGAGCATACTTGACGCGGCACAGATACGTGCGATCAACAGGCAGCCTGCAACTTTTCGCGTGGGCTCTCGATATCCAGTAATCACAGGCACCTATAGTTCCGGCGTCAACAGCGCGCTTCCCTCCTCACTCACCGGTCTGAATATTAATGGAACCAGTGTCAGCTCACTGCTCTCACAATTTCTGGGAGCCAATTCAGTGTCTGTTCCTCAATTTCAGTATGAGGATCTCGGCATCACCTTGAAAGTGACGCCGCAAATACTTCGCAACAACGCTGTTTCACTGGCGTTGGACATGAAGATCGAGGCACTGGCCGGCGGCAGCATCAATAACATTCCGATATTGGACAATCGCGCGCTGACGTCGACGATCACTGTCCCGGCAGGTCAAACTGCGATGCTGGCCACACTCGTTAGCTCGTCTGAGATGAAAGCCCTTACTGGTTTGCCTGGGCTCAACGACATCCCTGGATTTCAAGGCACTAGTCAGGATCGCCAGAAGAGTTCAACTGCGCTCCTGATTACGATCACTCCGCATATTGTGCGAAGCGGCCGCATGGAAGTATCGAGCCGCCGCATCGATACGGCCCGGGGTGGTCGGGGGTCAGTCGGAGTGGAGTAGTTGCGTTGCAAAAGGGCTGAGGGGTGGCTATACTTGTGCTTGGCAGGGCGGGAGTAGCTCAGTGGTAGAGTGCTTCCTTGCCAAGGAAGATGTCGCCGGTTCGACCCCGGTCTCCCGCTCCAACAACCTCAATCTCAACCACTCACGGCTCGGAAGTTCTAGAGTGCACACGACGGTTTGGTGTGTTTGGCCGCGGGGCGTGTGGTGTTGGGGCTGTCTTTAGTGCCCAGGGCGCGGTACCCAAGTGGTAAGGGAGAGGTCTGCAAAACCTTTATGCGTCGGTTCGATCCCGACCCGCGCCTCCAACATTTTCTCCTTTAGAATCAACAGAAAAGCAACTTAGTTTTAGCTTTTGTGCTCAATTTGTGCTTGGCACATTGGCCGGGGCGGTGCGTCTATGACGCGGCCCGTAGTCATTACCCTCTTTGTCCGCCACGCCGAAACCTGCAAGTATCGCGGCGATGAATTCACCAAGCGCTGCAACTGCCGCAAGCACTTCCGGTGGCGGGCGTCCAACGGCGTCCAGCACCGCCGTGCTGCCGGGACAAGATCCTGGACGGAGGCGGAGGTTATCAAGCGGGACCTGGAGGACCAACTCTCAGGCCGTAAGGCACCCGACGTGGCGGAGACAGTCACCCAAATCTCTGCCGCCGTCACCGTCTTCCTCCAGGACAAGAAGGTCCAGGGTGTGACGCCCGGCGTGCTGGCGAAGCACACCAGGGAGCTGGCCCGGCTGGTGGACTATTGCGCCCGTCGCAAGACGTATGCCGTCCAAGGATTGACCCGTGAATTGCTCACAGGCTACGCGGCCACGTGGGCGGACAGCTATCCATCCACACAGACGCGGCAGGCGGTGAGGACGCGGTTGCGGTCCTTCCTTCGGTACTGCTATGAGGCCCAATGGGTGGAGCGCGTCCCGGCGCTGCCCAAGATTGCCGTGGACGAACCACCCACCATGCCGTTGACGGAGGAGGAGATGGCCGCACTGTTGGCCGCCGCCCGCAGTGACCGTGAGCGCGCGTTGGTCCTTTTGATGCGTTGGACGGGCCTTGCCATCAGTGACTCACTCAAGCTGCCACGCACCGCTTTGCAATACGTCAAGGACATTGGCAAGTGGCGCGTGCAAACGTCCCGGCAGAAGACGGGCACCCACGTGGAGGTTGTGGTGCCGGACGTGGTGGCGGACACGCTGCTTGCTCTGGTCCGCGTTGGTCCGCGCTCTGAGTTTTTCTTTTGGGATGGCGTGTCTGACATCGTGAAGACGTGGACCAAGTACATGATTGCGCCCATGTTCAAAAAGGCGGGCATCCTGAAGGCGGGCAACATGACAAGCCATCGTCTCCGCGATACGTTCGCGTGCTACTACCTGGAGAAGGGCGTGCCACTCCAGGATGTCTCCAAGATGCTTGGCCACGAAAGCATCAAGACAACGGAGAGGAGTTACGCCAAGTGGGTGAAGAGCAGGCAGGCCCGGCTTGATTCTGTGGTGATGGAAGCGTGGGCGGCTTAGCCGACGTCGCCCGCCACGTGTCGGTGCTACGCTTGTAGCGAAACTCTCAGCTTGAAATCGAAGGATAGCGCCTTGGACACGAAAGACGTTGAGCCAACCTATGTCGGTCCAGATGAGATCAAGAACGCGCTCCTATTTGCCCGCGCGACTGCCGATGACGAGATAAAAAGCATTGAGCGCATCCACAAGCGCACGTTATTGTCTTTCGGCTATATCGGAGTCTTTGTGGCTGCCGCCGTGGCCATTTTCGGCTACATCGGGTACTCAAATTTGAGAGATGCGTCTATTGCGACTGCAAAGGCCCAAATGCAGAAGGAAGTTGAAGAGCAGGTACGTGAAAAACTCACAACCGAAAAGATAAATCAGATCGTTCAAGACCAACTTCGCGACCTTAGCGCGGCCAGCCTGCACGCTGAGATTCACAAAGAGCTTCTTTCGGATCCCTTTGCTTCTTCCATTCGGCAGGCCGCAGATGAGGAGGCAAAGGCGCAGATTACGAAGCAGTTCTCACCGCGCCACCTTAGTCCCGCCCAGGCAAGCCTGCTCCTCCAAAAGCTGACGGATTCCAAAGAATTGAATGGATATCCAATAGCGGTGACGTCTTGGACGTTCAATGTCGAGGCGACAAACTACGCCGGAGAGCTGAGAAAGTGCCTATCGCACAGCCCGATGAAGCTGCTGGAGATGGCCTCTTACGATAAAGACCCTGTCGAGGGCCTTGGTATTTATTACGATCAGCGGCAACCCGATACTGCCCGATTGCTGCAAGACGCTCTTCGGGCTGCGGGTTTGGATGCAAAGCTGGTCCCGGGGACGGCTCAGGGGGTCATCATCGCGCCCGGTCAAAAGTACCCGCTCGAAATTTTCGTTGGTTCCAAGGCAATGGAATAGCTATTCCATCAGCCGTCTCCTAACCTGATTGTTTGCAACGTCATTGGCGTTGGCAATAAAGCCACAAAAGTGTGGTAAATCGTCCACATTCTCAGAATTGTTTGTTTGTGTAAATTTGTGGATTGCGGCGCTCTATTTAGATGGTGTTTTCAACATTTTGCTCCACCCCCTATATCATTTGATATGAATGACTTACATCACATCAATGAGCCGTGCATTTGTTCACCACACATCTATCATGTCCACCATGGTTGCAGTGGTGCGAACGACTCTGCATATCGCCACACCTGCAACCGTGATGTCAGCCAACAACTGGCGTAATTCTCTTATCAAAACCCTGCTGCTAACCCGTCAACCAACAACAACTACATCACACCCTAGGGTGTGTAGTTGGTGGTGGTTAGGCGTTCGTTGTTCTAGTCACTCCGATAGGTGGTGCCGGAATGCGGTGCGTTCTGTCGGATCCATTCCGGGCTACGCTTGATACCGTGCTCCAACAACATCTTTGACAGAGTGCTGTACGACGCTTTTGGATCAACCTTGCGTGCTTCTGTTATCAGCGCCAACGCCGCCGCCTCCTTGCCGTCTTCGTCTTTCTTGACTCTGCCGGAACGGTTGGACAGCACAACGCCGTCGTGGGCATCGTGGACAAGTTTGTAAGTGCCTTCGACTGGCAGCACTTGAAACGGTTTGCTATCGAAGTCACGTTTCTTGACGTTCTCTAGATAGCTTGCCGTGTGGTATTCGTCCTTGCCATCCTGCAAACGAGTAGCCCACACGGACGCTACGAATGCTCCAAGCTCGCCGCTGCCGCGCATGGCATTGTCCAGGTTCAATTCAGTAGCTCCAGACGTTCCTTTCTTGCTGTGGTGAAGCATCAGAACGGAAACAGCACCATCTTTCATCAGCCGGAAGACTTGACCCGCGAACAACGCCATAGCATCAGAGTCATTCTCGTTGCCTTTTAGAAAGCGAATGGCAGTGTCAAGAACAACCACCGCACCCTTCAGTTCATCTGGTGACAGATCCTTGAGGTCAAACTGTGCGCTCTGCATTGTGGTGCAAAACAACGTCTTGCCTAGATATGGCGCTAATCCAATGCTCTTGAGCCGTGCTGAGAATGACTGGATGCCCATTTCAGGGCAGCAATACAACACTCTGGCTGGCTTGTTCGGCACCGCAAAGTGGCCGAACAAAGGTTCTCCAGTCACCAACGAATGCACCACATTCAACGCGATGATGCTTTTTCGCTGTGCCACGGGAGCCGCAATCACAGTGATTGCGTTATCCGTCAAGAACTGGTCAATCAGAAACGTGATGGGCGGCGCGTCCAGAATCTCAGTTGAGGTGTGGTAGCGGTCCATCCACGCAGGCAACAGCGGAGCGTCCAGCGCCTGCTTTAGTTCCGCTTCCGTGAATCCCCATCCGTGGCGTCCGTTGGCGGATTTCAGCCAAGCCCACCGATAGTGGGCACTTAGATCCGAGTGGCTACGGATGTAGTCTTTCAGGGCGCGCTGGTTTTCAGCCGGTGAGCTATCCACGGGGTTCAACTCCCTTACGATGGCCACCCTTCAATAACGCGAAGTGAGCGTCCGCCAGTTCCTCGCCCGGTGCTAGATACGTAAACTTGATGAAGCGATGGGCTGTTGAATCTAGCAACACCAGTTCATCGGAAGAGGTTGAGCGAACGATGGGCACGAAAATTTGAGGTGTCCACGCTCGTTTTTTGTCGGCGCTTTGACGCTCCACTTTGACCGTGGCCCACGCAACTACCGGCTCCAGCGTGAAGCGCGGGTCACCCGCATCCAAGTCCAACGACTCACAATCCCAATCAACTAGCACCTGCCAGCCTTGGCCGGGCAACGTCTGACAAAATCTTTCACCATCGTAACTTTCAAACATAAGGAATCCCTTTCTGTCTTGGTTCTCTGAAAAAAGACCCGGCTCAGCACTGCGCCAAGCCGGGTTGTAAGGAAGTGCGACACGGTCAAAATCAGGTGAGGAGGCACCCTCGGACCAACCGTGCCGCGTGCAACGGCCCGACTCTTGTTTAGCGACGGCTATTAGCTGTGGCTAACCTTGATGCCCTGGATGGCCTCAGCAAGCCGGATACGGCTGTCAATCCGGCGATACGCCAGAATGGCAAGCTGTCCCTGCAAGGCAAGCGGCTGATCCAGGATCTTGACGTTGATGCCAGCTCCGCCACGCACACCGATGATGTTCCCCTGGCGGAAATCGCCAAATAGGATCGGCGTGACACCCGCGCTGGTTGCCGTGGGCAGTGAAGGCGCGTTCACGTCATAGAACACCGGACGCCCAAGGATGCGCTCCGTGCCGTCCGCGTCGGTTGTAGCAACCGGCGCAAACAGGTTGGTCTGCATCTGTGCCTTCTTGATTGCAAGGCCGGTTGCACGGGACATCACCCACGATGCGTTGGGCTGGTAACGCGCCTTGAGAGTTGACGTGACATCGAACAAGGAGTTGAGCAAAATCTGCCCATCCGTGGCCGCGCCCGTCAGCTCATACGCCGTGCCGGTGCCGTTGCCCGTATTTCCAAAGCAGCCGAGTGGCTGTGCGGTGCCGGTGCCGGTGGCCAAGAGCTGTCCTTCAAGGATGCGCTGTCCGTTCAGCAAATCATCAACAACGAACTGCTGCCACATCGGTACGTCCTGGAGCAACTCCCAAGAGACAATGCGCGCCGCTCCAACCATGAATGCGGAGAGCAACGTCTGTCCCAAGGTGGGATCGTTGCCGCCAAAGGTAGCAATCGTGCCGCTACTTTCGGCCTTGAGTGCGGACGTGCCAAAGCTCGCCTGTGAGGGGATCTTCACATCGGTGGCCGTGGGGATAACCATCGACGCATCGAAGATACCCAAGTCGGGCAGGCCAAGCGGAGTGATCTGTTGAACGGTAGGGATGTTGATGGCATCACCGCCAGCCGTGGTGGAGCTGCCCTGTGTGCCCTCATAGGTCGCCGCATTTGCACGCGGTCCCTGGTAGGAGCCGTTGGCGCGGCGCTGCCGTGTGAACTGCTCAGAGCCGGGCATGTGATAGCCACCGCTGCCGTCCGCACCGACTACCAGCTCTTCACCGGCGACCTTGCCGCCACTCAAGAGAAAGCTGTGGAGTGCTTTCTTGTACTCCGGTCGGTGCGTGTCCTGTGCGTTCAAGGCAGGTGAATACGTCGCCATGAATCCCGACGCCGCACCGTCAACAGCCGCACCATCACCACCAAACAACCACGACGGTCTGCCATCCGCGTTGAACATGGAGCGAATGGTGCTCTGAGACATCCGCGCGCTAATCTGCTTTTCAATCGCACGCGCACGCGTCATCGCGCCGTTGTGTTGCTCTTCCTCGGAGGCTGTCATTACGTGACCACGGTCACCAAGCATGGCTTCTGCTTTGTCCAACTCCGCGCGGTGTTCCTGCTTCAATTCCGTAAGATTCAACATGATTAGTCCTCTAACTTGCTGTGCCGGGGTGAGTAGAAAATCACCGCCAGCGCCACGCCTCACCAACCCGGTACTCGGGGATGCCATCGTGGTGGCACAGGACTTTCTTCCTGTGCGGCAGATTAGGTTGTGGGGCGTCTCCCCGCCGCCACGTTCGGTGCCACTTCCCGCACGTCTCCAGGACACGTACTGTGCCCGCTATCGCGCATGGACCGGAGCTTTTTCTCCGGCCAGCAACACTCCAAGCGACACAAGGCCGCCTTCGATGGCCTAAACAACAGGCGCACCAAACTTTTGTCGAGAAGCGATATGCGAGGAATCCGAGTACGAATCGAGGTGCTACGGTTTACAGCGTTCGGCTACAGCTCAAAGCGTGAATCAGGAAGCGCGTACAACGCCTCACACCAAACCACGCTGTCACCAACATGCGGTTGCGTCTCCGTCTCCGAGTTGGGCACTTCACGGCCATCTACAACGTATTGCGAAAAGGCTGCCGTCAGCCGAACTACCACCATGAAGTCATCGGGATCTTGACGGAGCTGCACCACGGGCACGCCGCAAACCAGCCCGGCCACTCCTACGCCTGCTAGACGCCCCTGCATCCCCGGCCTGCGTGCGGCCAAGTCCTGGAAGCCTGCCTCTAGTGCTTCCATTCGGATGAATTCAGCGTCGGTGCCATCGGCGTTTGCAACGATGAAGACTCTGCTCTCCGCTTTGCTCATTTCGATGAGGTCATACATTGCTGCCTTCCTTCCGGTGTTTGCGCACCTTGGAGCCTTCGTTTAGCGCCGCTTATGGCGCCTCACATGAAACTCGCTTGTTTTGAGTAGCGAGTTTTCTCCTTCCGGAGACCGTTCAACCGCATAGGTAACCGTGCGCGCGCGTTCTGACTCGTCCGCCAACCCGGCAACGGTAAGGGCCAACTTCACGACGGCAAAACGGCCACCTTGCTGGACGAAAAACTCCAGCTCTCGGAGCGCATCATGCGCTTCCCCTTCCTGGACGATGGTGCCCGTCTCAAAGCTCCCAATAACGGCGGGCGATTCCTGGCGTGTAACTATCTCCGCAACTACCGCCTCATATACGACGCCCTCATCTTTCAGCATTCGCGTGAGCCGTTCTTTTTGCTCCACCGCTAGGACTACCGCGCCCAAGGGCGTGTCCACCGCCTGCCTCGACGGGCGGCCCGCATTGAACTTGCGGAGCGCGCGGTCTAGCGGGCCAAGGGACTCCTCCATCTTCTGGATACCGCCCCGCAAATTAGTGATCGCTGCTTCCGTTCTGGGTGTCATCGTCAGCCTCTCTACTTATAGTGTTTACATGGGCCACATCGGCCTGTCAATCTATTTCCGCCTAATCCGATTCTGTTCCCTGAAGGTCTTTGTACCGCGACGCACCGGGTTAGTCAATCGGGTTGAGTCTAATTCGAATACTCCCTCTACACTTGTGTCTAACCGAGCAAGAGCCGGATGTAAATCGTATTCCAGATAAATTGATTGTTCCCTCTGAAACGGGTTATATCCATGCGGGGGCTGTAAGTCAACCGATATCAACATAATTCGTTTCCTCCCTCTACAATCTCCTTGTAACGCAATGGATCGCGTTAGTCAATCGATTTTCGTCTAATCCGTTTCATCCCTCTACACCCCTGTTTATCGATTGGGGGACGTGATGTCAAGGGATCCTTCGCCGCAGGCCATATTTGGACGCGTAAGAATGCATTCTTACAAGTACATTCTTATAGCTCCACTTTAGGACTACAGCGTAAGCTACATAAAATAAACTAGTTGACAAGACGCAAGGCTGTGCGATAGCGTGGTTTTCATCAACCATCCGCTCCACCCATAAAGGAAGAGGTCACCCATGAGTATTTTGTTCTATCATAAACTCCGTAAGTCCAACAGCGCCCACACTTACTACGCTGTCCATCGCCTTTATCCCACGCCAAGACAGAAGGTAGCAAGCCTGAAGATCGACGGATCCGGCTGCCGGACCATCACTCCGCATCCAGGTGGTGCCATAACGGATGCTGAAACCCGAATGGCGAAAGCATTCCTGCCAGTATGTTGACCGAGAAACCAGCCCTCACGGTTGCTGAAGTAGCCACGCTCACCGGGTGGTCACGCCAGACAGTGACACGGCTGTTTGAGAAGGAGCCGGGCGTCCTGATGTTGGGGCGTCCCGAGTCTCTACACAAGCGAAGCTATCGCAGCACCATAATCCCGCGCGTTGTTTATGAGCGCGTCGTCAACCGGCTGGCGGTCAGGTGAAGGGTGCGGATTTGGGGGATCATAGGCGAATGAAAGACGAATATTCTGTGCAACACACCTAAACTTGTTTCCAGGGCATTTTGCTTGACGCATATTCGATAGAGCGGTACTTTCCTGCCTGAACACATCACGGAGGCAGCATGCAGACAGAAGCGCTAGCGCGTTACATACAAAAGCTGAAGGATCGCCGCCAAGGGCATGTGAACACTTTAGCCACACTCAGGAAGCAGGATCACTCGACCTATCACCCGAAGGATGTGGAACTGCTCTTCGCCGGACCCCAAGTGCGCGTCGATCAGCTTGATACCATCATCTCCGAACTAGAAAGCATCCTCGCAGGATGACAATGACCTAAGACTCAAGATAAAAGACGCCTAAGAGCTGACGCAGCGCCTTTCGTCTGATACGTTCGCAGCATTAGAGGTGATATGCGCAAGACACGAAAACGTCGGAAGTGTCCTGGAACGGTTCGAAATGGCCGCTGTTCACTTTGTCACCTCACGGCCAAACCGGGAAACGCCTATCACCTGCGCTGGGTGCCTATTGGCGCAAAGGACCTGAAGACGGTCCCGCCACGTGGGCAGCGCGCTAGGCGCTGATTTCGACAAGCGGGAGGATCTTGGCCTAGTCCGGTCGCTTCGCCGTCTCATCCCGGATTAGGCTGTCGAGTGATGGTCCATTCTTGCCCCGCTCCTCCATCCTTGTGGATAGCGGTTTTTCCGTGGTCGATTTGTCTATGGCCTCTTGCAAAGCCTTCGGGTTCCTATCTGGACTCTGATTCATGACCAGCTCCCTCCTAGAAGCTGCTCGGGAGAGTAACATGAGCGAATTTCCGGCCCGGGGGTCTGCTATCTTGGTTGCCATGCTCGCCCCTCTGCTCGCGCTCGCTATGTTCGCTCAAACAGCCAATGCCGCTCCGCAAAACGAACTAGGTTCGACTTTGTACCATAACTGCAAGGCTGACGTGCGCATGATGGACTCTCCCACTGGAGGTGCCCACGAAGACATGGATCCCGCCGAAGCCTGCATAGACTATGTGTCGGGATTTTGGGACGGATACAGCGTGAGAGGTGGCATTTGCAATGCCAACAATGCCAGCCGTGGAACAGTGATTCGCATCTACGTCGCGTTCATGGAAACGCACCCCAAGTTGTTCGATGAAGATCGTGGTCTCGGCTTGTGGGGCGCGCTGGTCGATGCTTACCCGTGCGCTAGCGCCAGATGACGGCAAAGTTGAGCGGAGGAAACAATGACAGTAAGCGAATTAGCGGAGCAGTTGAAATATCACAAGCCAACTCTGGACGTATTAGTCCTTCACGCGGGGGACGGTGTCAAGCGGTACTTCGACATCGAATCGCCGCAAGTCCACACTGGCAACCACGGCAAGGATTGCGTGGTGATCCGGGCGACAGAGCGTAAACGATAGTGCGCTCACGTTCACAGATGCGGTCTGAATTTTGTGCTTGTTTGTGCTCAAGATCTGGACTTTGGTAGGATCCTGGACATCATGGACAAATGCCAGCTTTCGCATTTTCAGCAACTTGCAGAAAACAAAAAGGCCGGAACGGTTCGATCCCGACCCGCGCCTCCATACTTTTCTCAATAAAATCAATAAAATAAGCAGGTTAGGCTAATTGGCACACACATCCACCGGTGTGCCTTTTTCGTGAATGGTCGTGTCTTTCTTCAATGTTCGTTCACTTTCGTCCAGGGGCGGACTGGCGGCTTACGAGGGCAAAAAAATGGGGACGGCCGAAGCCATCCCCCGGAAAACTTCTGATGGAAGCGATCAGAAGTTGATTTTGCCGAAGACCTGGACAACGCGGCCGCCGACACCTGCGCCCTGGAAGGACCCGTAGGGGCTGGTGGGCGGAGCTGCGATGGAGGTGATGGTTCCAAGGCCGCCACTGGCGATATCTGCGGCCGGCAGGGCGAGGTTGGGATGGTTGAAGACGTTGAAGGCATTCGCACCAATCAGGAAATTCAGAGCGTTGCGCTGATAGAGCCTCTTCGCCAGTCCGAGATCGGTGTCTGCGTAGTGCGGACCGGTGAACTGGTTGCGCGGAGCATTGCCGAAGTCGGTCTGGGTGTTGAAGGGGGTGAAATCGGCGGCGCTTAGGCAGGGCGTAACCGCAGCACTCGATCCGCAGTGATGGTTGATATTTGGATTGATGATGTCGACCAGGACGCCGCCGAGATCGGTGCCGCCAGTATTGGCGGCCGACGCGGCGCTGTTGTAGACGGTGAAGGGCTGACCGCTGCGGTAGAAGCTCTTACCGGAGACGGTCCAGCCGCTCAGCACCTGGTTCTCGATGGGGTTGTGGAACTGGAACGGCAGGGCGTAGACGAAGTCCAGCAGGAAGCTGTTGCGGATGTCGTAGTCGGACACCGAGTAGTTCAGATGACCCACGCTGTTGGGATCGATCTGCCAGTTGGATCTGGCGTTGAAGGAGTTGAAGTTGTAGGGCTCGTTGGTGATGCCGCCGTTGGAGGAATCATCCATGGCCTTGCTGTAGGTGTAGGTTGCGTCGACGGTGAGGCCCTTGCTGTCGGCGTGCTTGTAGGTGATGGAGGCGCCGTTGTAGTTCGAATGCGCGGCATTGGTGTAGCTGGTCACACCTGCAAAGTTGGGATCCGGCTGAGCTGTGGGCAGGCCACCAAAGTTGGTGGGGGAAGCAGCGTTGACGGCGCCGTTGGTGATGATCTCGTCGTAACCGGTGTTGCCGGCATAGGCGAGGATCACGGCATCGTTCCTGGTGAACTGATGCTGGAGCTGCAGGCTGAACTCAATGTAGGTCGGATTCTTGAACTCGGGTGGGGCGATGGTGAAGGTTGGAGGTGCGTAGGAGGGGACGGTCTGGGACAAGGAGTATGAGCTGGCTCCGGTGCGGATGCCGGCCTCGACGGCATTGAACGAGGCGAGGGAGTTGGCCATGGCCGTTCCAGGAACGGTGGCATCGCCAATATCCCCGGTGGTGATGGTTGTGCTGTAGACGTTGGGCAGGTTATCGATGAAGCCATCGAGGAAGCCAGCCGGATAGAGATCGGTAAACATACCGACGCCGCCGCGGACAACGGTACGGCCGTTGCCGGTGACGTCATAGTTGAAGCCGATGCGGCCCTGCGGATTGATCTTGGGAACGCTGGCGAAGGGGTGGGGCTGGTCGAGAGTGATCAGCTGGTCATAGGGAGTCATCGTGGTGACGCCAGGGTGTGGGAAGGCGCCGTTATAGAGCGAGAAGCAGTTGTTGTTGCAGAGCGGATTGCCGGTGCGGTCGAAACGGATGCCGGCAGTCAGCTTCAGCCGGGGTAGGATCTGCCATTGGTCCTGCGCATACACGCCCAGATTGTAGAGGGCGAGGTAAGCCGTTTTCTGGTTGGTGAGCGACTGAGAGAACGCCGAACCATCACTAGAGCCCGCCGGGTTCATGGCACCGTTAGCGAAATCGCTCATGAAGAGAGCGTAGGTTCCAGCGAAATTCTGCTGCGAGTCGAAGTCGGAGATATCGACGCGACGGAAGTCGTATCCGAAGCGAAGGGTATGGTTGCCCTTGACGATGGAGAGGTCGTCGACGAACTGGTACTGGGTAATGTTGCGGCCGTCGATATAGCTGTTCGGCAGCCCCAGCACCATGTTGCCTGCGAAGGCCGCGGATCCATTGGAGCCGCCATCGAGGATCGAGCTGAGATAGGTGGGGAAAGCGGCCAGCGTTGCGTTGGTATCCGCAGGTCCGAAGAAAGCGGTGTACCAGTTGGCGGCGAAGATGAACTGATTGATGATGTTGGGCTTGACGATGTAGGTATCGTTCAACTGACCCTCATAGGCAGGCTGCTTGCTGACGGTGTTGAAGACGGGGCTGACGAAGTTGGTATAGGTGGGCTGAGAGCCGCGATCCATCTTGTAACGGCCGAAGAGCTTGTTTCTGGGGCTGATATTCCAGTCGACGCGGCCGGTGAAGAGCCACTCTTCGTTCTGGTTGGAAGCCGTTCCGACAGCCGCCTGAGTGCAGGGAGAGGTCGTTCCAAAGTATCCGCCGGCGCCATCCGGAATCATGAGGTTTGCGGCTGATCCACAACCCAGGGTGGTCTGGTTTAATGATGGATTCGCAGCAATAAGAGCTGCATTAGTGGCGGTAGGAGTTAGAGGTGTATTGTCCTGCAGGAGACCCGGGCCGTACGTGACGGGAACCGCGTTGGCGTAGTTGGGCGACGCGTTGTAGAGATTGAAGGCCTGCTGATAGAAGGGCACGTTGGCGGCGGGAACCCGGGCCAGCAGCGCTTGCTCAAAGGGCTGGGTGGGAAAGGCGACGTAACCGGACGCCGGCAGGACGTAGCGGAGGCCTTCGTAGTCAGCAAAGAAGAAGAGCTTGTCCTTGATGATGGGGCCTCCGACGTTGGCTGCCCATTGGTTGGAGACGGCGTGGGGGCGGCCGACACCGGACTGATTGCGGAACCAGTCATTGGCGTTGAGCGCGCTACCGTTGTACCAGTAGTCGGCGGCTCCGTGGAAGCGGTTGCTGCCCGACTTGGTGGTCCAGTCAATGATGATGCCGGCGGCGCGGCCGTACTGCGCACTGTAGCCGTTCTGCACCACGGCGGCCTCGGAGATTTCGCCCTGGCCGAGGGTGAGGTTGCTGGAGCCGGAGTTGTTGAGGTTGAGGAAGGGATCCTCGTCGTCATAGCCGTTTAAGACATAGAGATTGGAGGTGCCGGGCAGGCCGTCCGAACTGAAGTTGCCGTAGGCTCCGCCGGAGTTGAGGACAACACCCGGAGCGGTGTAGGCGACGGTAGAAATGTCTCCGCCGGGAGCTGGGAGCGCCTGGACCTGCTGTTCGGTGAGGGTGGTGACCGAGTCCGGGGACTGCGTATCGGTCAACTGCACGACCTGAGCGCTGACCGTGACGGTGCTGGCTGTGTTGGCCGGGTTCACGGTGAGGTCGACGTTGGGCACCTGGCCGACCAGGACGGTGACCGTGGTCGGTGAGCCGGAGAGACCGTTGGCGCTGGCGGTGACCTGATAGCTGGAGGGCTTGAGCAGGGAGGCGGTGTAGCGTCCCGCATCATTGGTTTTGACGTTAATGGTTGCGTTAGTCGCGGTATCGACAATCTTGACGTTGGCTCCTGGAACCAGAGCGCCGGTCGAATCCTGAACCACGCCGGTGAGAGCACCGGTTACGGAGTTTTGTGCGTGCAGGTACCCCGGGAGAACGAGGGACGCCAACAGCAATGCCAATGCGAGGAAGAAGATCTGAGGAGAAATACGGGAGAACTGAGGAAGTGCTCCTTGGGGGGCCTGAATCTGTTTCATGAGGCAAATTCCTATACGGGGTAAGTGTTGGTATTTCCGTTGACAATCTAACTGCGAGGCAATTTGCTTGCCGAATCAATTAGAGAGAAATCGCCCAAAAGAAAGGATTGGAGCAGGAAAGGGCGTCGAAATACTGACGCAATTCATCAATGTTTGACACTCGTTTCATCTGTTGTGGGGGTTTGGGATTGACTACACCCTTAGAGACGAGGGGGGGATGCACAAAGATGCACACTTATCGCAATAAGATGCATGGTGGGGATACTGGGGGCCCTGAAGTTTGACGGGCGTGTTGACTGGAGAACCGATGTTCAGCAATGCCGAGGAGCTGGTAACCATCGTGTATTCATGAGTTTACTTCCTCCCAGCAATAGGCGAACATTGGCTACCGCCTGGAGCCAGTAGCCGCGTCATCCCATCAAGACAAAGAGCCCTCTTCCGGCTTTTGGCTAGGGGAATTTCCACAGGCAGCTCCGGGACGGGGAGCACTAGCACGTCGTGTTCAGCAATTTCCTCACTGTTTTTTCCAGCTCCGTGCGGCGTCCGTCTCCCCAAAGGCCCCCAAGGCTTCGGCGGGAAGAATGTCCTCGGGCTCGAAATGTCCGAATTCATCGCGGAGACGCTAGCTCGGTCGCCCGAGGCCTTCCCACCCAAGGCCAGAAGTTTCTATCATTCGTTGTAGAAATGGGCGCAACCTATTCGACGTAGTTAATGGAACAGCCAATGTCGTCTGGAATCGATGATGGAGGAGACAGCGATGCGCTTCATGATGGTGGTGATCCCCAAAGGGTGTGAATCGGCAGCTGCGAACGCGAGGCCTGATGCCGAGGCGGTTGCGAAGATGATGGAGTTCAACAAGACCCTGCAGAAAGCGGGCGTACTGCTCGGGCTCGATGGGCTTCTTCCCCCTTCGACCGGAGCGCGGGTTTCCTACACAGACGGCGAGGCAACGGTTACCGATGGGCCGTTCGTTGGGGCCAGCGAGGCGATCGGAGGCTACTGGATCGTTCAGGTGCGCTCGCGGGAAGAAGCGATCGAATGGGCCAAGCGAGCACCGATGTCCGACAACGAGATCGTCGAAGTGCGCCAGATCTACGAGAGGCGCGATTTTCCCGCCGACGTGCAGAAAGCAGCCGAAGGCTTCGAGGAGCTTCCGAACGCGGCTGCTGCAAAGGCATGAGCGACATTCGCAAAACGGACATTCACAAAACGATCGAGGCGGTGTGGAAGATCGAGTCCACGCGACTGATCGCTGGGATCGCCCGGGTTACGCACGACATCGGCATCGCAGAAGAACTCGCTCAGGACGCACTCGTTGCGGCCCTGGAGCGGTGGCCGGAAGAAGGCATTCCGGAGACGCCTGCGGCGTGGCTGATGACAGCGGCAAAGCGGCGGGCAATCGATTACTTGCGCCGTGGCCGGATGCTTGAACAAAAGCATGGGGAGATTGCCCGGGAGTTGGAGTTCCAGCAACAACGCCTGGGTAAAGAAATGGATCAGGCGCTGGACCAAGTGATTGATGATGACGTGCTTCGGCTCATTTTTACGGCCTGCCATCCGGTGCTGGCCGTCGAGGGCCGCGTTGCGCTCACGCTGCGCCTGGCCTGTGGCCTCACGACTGCCGAGATTGCCCGGTCTTTCCTGGTGCCGGAGAAGACTTTAGGCCAACGCATCTTTCGCGCCAAGAAGACACTGTCCGAGGCTCATGTCCCCTTTGAGACTCCGCGTGGTGACGAGTTGAGAAAGCGGGTCGACGCCGTGCTGTCCGTGGTCTATCTGATCTTCAACGAAGGCTATACGGCAACCTTTGGTGATGAGTGGATGCGGGAAGAACTTTGTAACGACGCGCTGCGGCTCGGGCGCATCCTCGTGGAACTACTTCCCGGTGAATCGGAGGTCCACGGTCTGCAGGCACTGATGGAGTTGCAGGCGTCGCGTACTGCGGCGCGTCGCGGACCAGCGGGAGCAGCCGTCCTGTTGTCGGAACAGGACCGTTCTTCGTGGAACCACGCACAGATTGAGCGAGGAATGGCAGCGCTCCGGAGAGCGCAGCAGCTGGGTGGAGGGGCCTGCAGTTACGCCCTGCAGGCGGCGATCGCAGCTTGTCACGCGCGAGCCAACACCGCAGCAGACACCGACTGGGAGCGGATCGTGGTTCTATATGACGCCCTGCTTCAGATCAGCCCCTCTCCGGTCGTGGCGCTGAACCGCGCGGTAGCCGTCGGAATGGCGCAAGGGCCGTCCGCTGGACTGCATGCGCTGGATGCTCTGGCGGCTGAGCCCGCGCTGGCCAACTATCATCTGCTCCCGAGCGTCAGGGGAGATCTGCTGATGAAGCTGGGACGATATGGCGAAGCTCGTGAAGAACTTCAACGTGCGCTAGCGATGGCAGACAACGTTCGCGAGCAGGATTTGCTTTCGAAACGACTAAACCAGGCGATGCGTATGGATTGAGATAAAAAATTACGGACTGTTTGTAGAATTCGGGTCAGGCCATTCGTCGACACTGTGAAGGCAGCTCAAAGTGGCCTGCCCGTCGACCAAATCAGGATCAAGGAGACATCATGCCGCAATATTTGCTTGTGAATTACCTCCCCGACGACTTTGACCCCTCCACAGTCACCGAAGCAACGGTGCGCGCTATCAATGATCTCAACGAAGAGTTGATCGCTTCCGGTGCCAGGCTCATGGCATGCGGCCTCAGTCCAGCGAGCCAGGCGAAGTCGCTGCGGGGCCAGCCCAATGGCGAAGCGCTGGTCACCGACGGCCCGTATCTGGAAGCCAAGGAACACATTGGTGGCTTTTGGATACTGGAAGCCGCAGACATGGACGAGGCGCTGGGGTGGGCCCGGAAGGCTACCCTCGACCCTCGTTCGCGGGGCGAGGTTCGCGAGATTCCGTACAGCAGCCTGGCAGGCGGCACACCCCACCCCTCGCGGGTAAAGCCATAAGCACCCCGCCGGCGAAACCGGTTCCAACTGCGGCCTCCACAACGGTTTCTGCGGTGGCAACCTCCGTACAGCGATGGTGGCCTCCACCATCGTTCTACAACTGCACGGTATCACGCTCCCGTCATCAACTGGTGGTCACGGATGGCCCGTTCTCAAGAGGAAAAACCATGCGGAAAAAGAAGGTTCACGCAATCGCAATCAAAAGCCTTGCGCTGCTTGTTGTGCTCGGTACGGCCTACCAGGCGACGGCACAGGATGCCGCGACGACGTACACGAAGATGGCGCCGGTCGACCAATACCTCATGGCGGACCCGGACGCGGAGATAGCCCTGGCGCGGAGTGCGGCGCCGAAGTCCATTGCACTCGATGCAGAGGTACTGATTCTCGGACGTCATGGTTTCGAGATGGCGGTCAAAGGCAAGAACGGCTTTGTGTGTATGGTAGGGCGTTCGTGGACGTCCACAATTGATGCTGAATATTGGAATCCGAAGGTGCGGGTTCCCATGTGTGTGAATGCGGCAGCCGCGCGTTCGTATTTGCTGCACATCAAAAGAATTACCGAATCAGGGCTGGCGGGACGCACGTTAGCCCAGACGAACGAGACCATCGCCGCTGCCATCGCCAAAAAAGAATTACCGGCGATGGAATCCGGGGCGATGTGCTACATGATGGGAAAGCAAGGATACGGCGGCGACACCGTCCCCCACTGGCCCTCGCACCTCATGTTTTTCTATTCGGATACCGACCCTGCAGTCTGGGGAGCAAACCTGCCGGGTTCGCCCGTCATTGCGGTTGCTGATTCCACGGAGCACCTGACGCAGTTCGTGATTGTTGTGCAGCGGTGGTCAGACGGAACGGAATATCACGAAGGCTCCGCAGTCGAGCATCATCATTAGCATCTATACGTCCATGCAAAATTTCCTGGAATGCTTTGTCGAATTCCAGTCCGTCCGTTCGTCAATGGAGTGAAGGCAAGCCAATCGGCCCACGAAAACCGTTACAGAAAAAGGAGAAGTTATGGCACAGTATTTGGTAGCGATTCACCACCCCGACGGCTACGACGGGGCGACCGAGGGCGAGGCGATGATGCGCGATATCGACGCACTCAACGAAGAGATGGTGGCCGTGGGTGCCAGGTTCTTCGCTGGCGGTCTCTCGCCTGCCAGCAGCGCTAAGTCACTGCGGGCGCAGCCGGATGGCAGGGTGCTCATCACCGACGGGCCATACCTGGAAGCCAAGGAGCACATAGGGGGCTTTTGGATTCTGAATGCTGCCGACCTGGACGAGGCGCTGGCGTGGGGGCGCAAGGCTGTCATCGCCTGCCGGGCGCCAGTAGAGGTGCGCGCGTTTCTTGAGATGCAGGCCTGACGGGGTGCCGCAAGGCTGGAGGTCGCGCCTGTCTGGCGGGCCTGCTCGACTGAATCTGCGGCTGCCTCCAGTGCGACGGCTACTCCGCTGATCGAACACATGCGCCAAGGCATCCGGCAACCACGCTGGCGCGTTGGCTGGATGCGTGGTGCACGGCAGGGTGAGCCGTATACATTGGTTCACCCTGCCTGGAGTGGGGCTGACGATGGAGTGCTAGTGTTTTTTCTGAATGATGCTTGCCGCGGAGTCAGTCGATACGGTGGTAAAGCCGTCCGTTAGCGTTTTGAGGAATGCAACGATGTCGTCTTCCTCGTCGCTGGTCAAGCCAAGATTGCCTAGCTGCGTGGTGTTCAATGTAGCCGGGTACTCAGGTTCTGGCCAGCACGTTACCTTCTCGCCCTTTGAACCCTGCGCGCAACGCGGCAGTGCCTGTGAGGTGTTGTAGAAGTGGACGACTTCCTTCAGGCTCTTTAGATACCCGTTGTGCATGTACTCTTTCACGAAGTTGGGCCGCGGCCTGAGATCGACATTGCGCAACGTGGCCGTTTGGAAGGTTCCATTGAACAGTGGAGCGAGCTGTTTCCACTGCAGCGTGTTTGGATTGGGCGCGGCTCCCGTGTTGTTCAGAAATCCGCCGACACCCAAATCGATAAACGCGAAGCCCATGGGATTCGCTGTATATCCATACTGATCCGGTTTGCTTTCACAGTAGTAGGGCAGAGCCAGATTCTTGGGGAGACCGATATTATTCGCAGTGAAGTCGCTGAAGAGTGGAGCAACATCAGCTGCAGTCTCGACCATGGCGGGCGAGTTTGCAGCAGTTCCACTGAGATGGCATTGATTGCAGCGAGCTTTTCCATTGAACAGTTCGTAGCCCGCCAATTCTTGTCCGGACAACTGTGCATTGCCGGCCAGGTAGGCGTCGAACTTCGAGGAGAATGCGCTGACACCGGATGAAGATTCATACGATGCCATCGCCATCGCCATGTGATCGAACGTGGAGTCTGATGTTCCCCGATCGATAGGGCTGAGATGCACCGGGAACGGATCAGTGGCTGGAGCTGGACCTGGCTTGGCGCATATCGCCGCGATATTTCCGGGCCAGTGGATCGCGAAAGATTGAGCCCCCCAGATCGCAGTGATCAGCGAAGCATACTCACTCTGGGACGCCTTCCACACTACGCATGCGCTGTCAATATCTCCCATCTCCACGGGATTCAGCGGTGGTCCTTCAGCCTGTTCTGCTGCTGGATTGGTCAGGCGAATTCCGGTGGCGCGCATATCCCAGAAGTTGCCGCCGTAGAAACTCGCTTGCGTTGCGTTGTAGTGCAGGATCCCGGAGTAGGGAGCATACGCATACGTTTGTGGATTTCTTGCACTGAAACGATAGTTTGGTGCCGGCGGTGTTGCATTGGTGACGGCTGTACCACCAGGTTGAGAGGCGGTGGTCGCATTGAAGACACTCGACGAGCCTCTGAAACCCGTGTACGGCACATGGCACGTCGCGCAGGCAATGTTCTTTGCCGGGGACAGGTTCACATCGTAAATTTCAGTCTCACCGAGCAACGTGATCATGTGGTACTGGTCCAGAGCAGACGACTGCGCGACTTGCTGCAGCAACGTTGATTCCCTAAGGGTAATGAAGGCATTCGCGGCGGCCACATCCGGGTCTTCGTGAGCTCCGCCTGGCAGCAGCGATGCAACATTAATATTCCCGCTACACACGGCGTAGGGCGGGATAGTGGGTGAGGTGGATGGCGCAGCTTGTCCATGCACGACAGGATGAGGGAAACAGATGACGGTCGCGACCGTCACACTTATGGCTGCTAGTTGTAGCAACCTAGGGTGAAGCCTGTTTTTCTTCATGGGAAACCCCGACTTAAGTCAGTTAGGGTTCGGGCAGGACAAATGGCTCGCCCAAGCCAAGCGATCTCCGCGCTTTTCGCAGATCCTATGGATGCCTTTATCTATTTACCCGAACAGGGATATAGGGTTGGGAAACATGTCGCAGTCTCCTGAACACAGAGAAGGACCGAGTCACACAATCGTACGAATAAGGACTAACCGTCACTGTCAGTCGAACTTTAATTCACACAATTAATTCATCTGGCTTGCACGAGAAGTAACACCACGATCGCAGCGTAATACTTACTTAAAAAATTTGTCAAGGCCCGAAATCACATAACCATATTGATTACTCCTAGCTGGATGGACTTAGTGGATTTGGGTCTAGTTTTCCAGCTCCCCGAAAACTGCCTGGGTGGCTTTGCAATAGAGATCGAATCGTAACAGCGCGACACAGATTCTCTAAGGACGGGCCGCGTCCGATCTTCCTGCAGGAACGGCGCTGCGCTTCCGGAGCGGAGCTTTTCGCCATACACCCACAGGGATACGCTAAATGTTTCGGATGATTGGGTCGATCAGCAGTGAGCGTTGAGGAGCTTCTGTCTCGACGCCATCGAGTGTGAGCTTCAGAAAAGGTGCGGCAGCGGGAGGCGATTTCAGAAGACGATTCTGGAAGACCATCCGGGCGAAGGCGGTAAGGGGGCGGCGATTCCCAGCTACTAATGGATTAGTCGGCTACCATGGCTTCGCCGGGCAGGATGGGACGAGTGCGGGGTAGTTTGCCGCCGTGGGCGGCGAAGCCTACGAGTGTCAGGACAGAGATGAAGACGATGAGCTTGGTGAGGTCCGCGGTGCGGGTGTGGGGGAGGATCTTCCAGAGGAGCATAAGGATTGTCTGGGCGCTGGTCACGGCCCAGACGGAGCCGTAGAAGTAGCGGCGCTCGGTGCCTTCGCCGAGGGTGGAACGGCCGACACGGGGGAGTTTGCTGAGAGCGCCGAGGAGGAGGATCAGGATGCAGAGCGGGGCGTAGGCGTAGTGGTAGATCTGCTTGAGGTACCAGGTGCCGCTAACTACGGCGATGACAAGCCCGGCCAGGTTGAGGAGGGCAAAGCTCAGGACGGCGTTCCAGGCAAAGGTGTAGCAGACGCGGCGGTAGAGAGGGTTGGGCTTGTCTTCGTCGAAGCGCAGTATGTAGGGGCGGGGTTCTGCGCCGGGAAGGCTTCCGCGGAGGGCGGCGATGCCGGTAGCAATCAGGACGATAGCGAGCCAGATAAGATTGCCCGTGTGCATGCCGTGCGCGAAAAGGCTGAAGGTGAGAGGGCCGGGGGCGAGGAAGAAGACCCAGATCCAGATGGGCCAGTGGGCTGCACGGTAGAGGCGCGTGTTGCTGCTGCGAATCTCGCGCTCGTGGGCCAACTCTACTTTTCCGCTGTAGCGCATAGGCGAAGTCTCGCAGAGGCGTTGGGAGCGCGTCAATCGGTGGACTGGGGTCAGGAAGGCTGCAGGGATTGGCGCAAGATTAGATGGGCTTGTGGGCTGTCGAAGGAGCGGGACGTTATGGCCGAGGATAGGGCCGAGGCTGGCGAGGCTGATTTTTCTCTCACGAAAGGAATTGCAGCTGCGATCTTTGCTCGCATAGTCGAATCCAAGGTTAGCCGATCAGGTTCCAATCGAAGAGAGTCCGCAGATCTATCGCGATGTCGGAGTCGGTTTGACTACAAAAGGAAAAACTCGCTGGGAGGCACAGCAATTCCTGAACTTTCTGCAGTCATCCGAGGGAGAACGAATCTTTTGTCACTGGGGTTGGAAATCGCAGAGATGACCGCCTCGACCTATTTTCCCCAGTGATGAGGCTGTTTAATGGACACGGAAGCCGCAACATTCTGAGTCATGGCCCGCTTGGTAGAGAACGATGAATCAAAAGGGCGAAGGCCGCACGCCAGGTTCGGCAATGCGGCCTTTCTATTGAATCGGAGAATGCTCTAAACCAGTTAGCTTAGTTCCCCTGCATTTGCAGCTGATGGATCTGGTAGTCGTACTCGACACTGAGGCGACGTATAACCGTAAGCCCCTTACTGCCGAGCAAGAACGTAGTGCCGGTTTCATCGTTAGTCACTCGATGTTTCACGTCCTTGACGGTTGCGAGTTGGGTCGGAGCCGACGCGGAGATATCGATCACGTGGTAGTCGCGCGCAACTGCAGGGACGTATTGGTAGGCTTGGCTCGTAACGAGAAGGCCGCTCTCCCCCAAAGTTTCGGCAGCGCCGAGGTCTGTCACCGCCGAGATGATCCGAAACTCAGGCCTCGCAGCCTTGCGTAGATCGAGCACAGCTTCCTTCTGTCCGTTGCGAAAGGACACGAGTTCAGCGTTGTTGCCGAGAGGGCGAACGAAATCAAAGGCCCCTTCAGATGCCAACGGCGTGCTCACAACCAGCCTGATGCGAGCCGGATTTGTAACGTCGAAGACGGATAAGCGAGCGCCTTGCTGCTGCTCGACATACAGATACGTGCTTCCTGCGTTGTCAGAGTGAAGAAAGAGTGAGTTGCCCGATATCTGCGCCTGCTCTGGAAGATCCTGGGTTTCCATGACCACCAGACTCTTCGACTTCGAGTGGATCTCTGCGTTTGCTGTTGATGTTAGGACTGCGGCAGCGACAGCTAAGCCAAGTGCAAGTGTGGATTTGATAAGGTTGTTCATAGTGTTTCTCCTTTTCGAAATTCAGTGTTGCTCCGCAGAGGCCGTCACGTCCAAGTAGTAAAAGTGATGCCGTATAAGCGAGCGACTCGTCGAATCAATAGCAGGTCCCTACTTATACGGCATAACAATTTGCGAATTCCGCTGGCGGACGGTTGGTCATAACGTCGAAATATGACGACACGGAAGGCAACAATCAAAACAATCGCAGTCATCGGTGGAGGGGTAAGTGGAACCCTCACGGCTTTTCACTTGGTGCGGCAGAAAACGCCGGCGCGCGTGATTCTGATCGACCAGCACACTGGCTTTGGGCTTGGCCTGGCATACGCAACGCCGAGCCTTCGCCACCTGCTGAATGTCCCTGCAGGAAAGATCAGCGCGCTGCCCGATCAACCCGACCACTTTCTCACTTGGCTTCGCAGCAATTATGACCCCGCCGCGACGAAGGCAACCTTTGCTCCTCGAGCAATCTTTGGACGGTACATCCAATCTCTCCTGGCATCGACGAGACAGGTCGAGCAGGAGCTCGCAACCGTGATCGATGTCCGTCTGCACGAGACCAGTGCGGTGCTCGCGTTGGACAACGGATGCGAACTTCGCGCAGACGTGGTGGTACTGGCAACTGGAAACTTCGATCCTGCGCCTCTACCGGGAATCACGAAGGCCGCCTCGGATTTGGGTTTGTATCACCACAATGCGTGGGCGGCGGAGACCTATGAGGGACTGGATCCTGATGCGCCGATCGCTCTGATCGGAACAGGGCTGACCGCGGTCGATGTCGTGCTGAGACTGCGTGAACTTGGTCACCGTGGACGCATCATTGCCGTGTCTCGTCACGGTGTCTTCCCCAACCGGCATACCGAGTACACACCGCTGCCCTCAGCTTCAATTCCAGCGGATACACCGGCCACTTGTGTGGCGTATCTCCACGCTCTCCGCGTTGCAATTCGTGCGGGCGCCGAGTGGAGAGCCGCTGTCGATAGCCTGCGCGAGACGACCAACGACCTGTGGCTGCGTCTGCCGCTTGAGGAACGAGCGCGCTTTCGGCGCCATCTGCAGCGCCGATGGGATGTGGTCCGTCACCGCATGGCGCCACCAATTGCTGATGTCATCGAATCCGAACTTCGCAACCGCATGCTCGAGATCCGTGAAGGTTATCTTGGGGGCGTCGATGCCTCTCCAATGGGAGCCTGCATAACGGTTCGCGTGCCTCATGAAGAGAATCGTTTCTACGCGGATCGAGTAATCAATTGCACCGGGCCGAGCATGAACTACCGCCGCGTCCCTTCCACTCTTCTACAAAATCTGTTCCGCAGAGGCCTCGTAACCACCGGTCCTCTAGGCACTGGATTCCATTGCTCCAGGGACGGCGCGGTCATAGGTGTCGACGGCCATGCTTCAGAGATCATCTTCAATATTGGCCCTGGGCGACTCGGCGACTTATTTGAGTCCATCGCGGTTCCTGAAATTCGTCAACAGGCCGTCGAACTTGCTTCAACCCTTGATGACCGGATGAGGTCGCAAAAGCTACTCCCTGAAACGAAAGTGACAGCAGCTGCAGCCCGCAATCCAGCGGGAGAGTTGGTAGGCGTATGACCACCGCGACACTTACCAACGTCGGAAGCACGAAACGGGCGGTGCCCTCTTGGCTCACATCGACTGCCTGGGCTGTTGTTCTAGGGGCGGCCAGCGGTTTAGCCTGTGTTGCGGTTCGGCTGTTCTTTCGCCTTCTTCAGTGGGTCTTCGTCCAACAGACAGGAATGTTACCGGTCGCGGCAGCAACCTTATCACCGGCACGGCGTGTCCTGACTCCAATTGTCGGCGCAGCATGCGCGACCCTTGTCGTCTGTATGCAGCGGAGATCTAAACCGACGATACCCTTCGAAGAATACGTAGAAGCCGTACGTCTCAGAGGTGGCCGCATTCCTCTTCTTTCGACGGTTTGGCGAACGATTTCCTCCGCGTTTTCCGTGGCCACTGGTGCGGCGATCGGACGGGAAGGATCAATGATTCAATTCGCCACGGCGATCTCTTCATGGATAGGCGAGAAATCTCCCTTGCGGAATGTGACTTTGTCGCAGCAGGTAGCCTACGGCGCTGCGGCTGCAGTCGCAGCAGCATATCAGACACCCATCGCCGGAGTGTTCTTTGCCGCGGAGATTGTCCTAGGGGAGTGGGCCTGGAACAATGTTCCCCCGCTATTCATGGCCGCCGGTGCAGGTTGGTTGGTAAGCCGCGTTGCCCTGGGAGCCGGCCTTCTCTTTCACGTGAAGCAATGGTTGCCGATGACTTTCGATCTGCTTTGGGTTTTCCCGCTGGCAGTTGTTCTGGGTGTACTTGGGCCGGCCTATCAAAAGCTGCTGCATGTCGCCGGTGCAGCGAGGCGTCTGCCCTTCGCGCTGTTGTGGGCTGGCCTGGCAGTGGGTGTCCTCAGTCTCATGGAGCCGAAGGTCTGGGGCAACGGCGATGCGGCTCTTCTCGGCCTGCTGCAGCACGAGAGGATGCTTCCGGCAATACTTAGCGTGCTCGCCTTTCGCCTGGCCGCCACCACCTTCTGCGTGGGCACGGGCACAGTAGGAGGAGTCTTCACGCCAACATTGTTCGCTGGCGCTGCCCTGGGACTCGCAGCCGCTCACGCTTTGCAACAGCCGGAGCCGGCCATCCTTGCCATCTGCGGTATGGGACTGCTGATGGCTGCGGTGACCCACGCTCCTATAATGGCAGCATGGATGGCAGTGGAACTTACCGGACAATGGCATCTTCTGGCGATTCTTCTGCCCTGCAGTTTTCTCGCATCATGGATTGCTCGAACCATCTCGCGTAAGTCGCTGTACGCAATTGCAAGCCCCGAACCTGCACCATGAACGATTGGCTTTTGCGCACGGGATTGCGATCCACAAGCAAATGCCGACCCTGGTTGGAAATCGAGGAGAACGGAGGCGGGTAGAGTCATGATTGAAAATTTCCGCATCCGCGTCTTCCGAGCAGTTGCGCAGCATCTGAACTTCAGCCGGGCCGCCGAAGAACTTTTGCTCACACAACCGGCAATTACCCAGCAAATCAAGGCGCTTGAAGATGAGTTCGGCGTACCGCTGTTCGATCGCGGAGGTGGACATATCGCGCTGACACCGAGTGGGAAAGCGCTGTTGGTTTTTGCGGAGAGAATGAAGACACTCTCCGACGAAGCCTTTGCTGCAGTGGCTGAGGCCTATGGACAACATGCAGGTGAACTCAGCCTGGGAGCCTCCCAGACCATCGGTCAGTACTTGCTCCCCACGTTCGTGGCGGGATTTCGCAGGACAAACCCAAAGGTGAGAATTACGGCTCGCAGCGGGAATACCGATGAGATGCTCGAAGCCCTACTCGCGCGAGAGATTCAGCTCGCGCTGATCGAAGGTCCGGAACGACGGAAGGACCTCCGCATAGAGCCGTTCATGGAGGACCACATGGTCCTGGTTGTCCCCACGGCTCATGGATGGGCCAATCACGATATCGAGGTGGAGGATCTGAAGAACGAACCTATCCTCATGCGAGAGTTCGGCTCCGGCTCAAGAAGAGTGGTGGAGCAGGCTCTTGCGAAGGCCGGATTGAAGACCAAGGACCTGAGCATCAGCATGGAGCTCGACTCGACCGAAGGTCTGCTGAGTGCGGTGGAAGCCGGCCTTGGAATCACCTTCGTTTCGCGGTGGGCCGTCCGTAACCAGCTTTCGCTGGGAACGTTAAAGATCGCTCGAGTACACGGGTTAAAGCTGTCGAGACGATTCTCGATGGCATATCCTGCCGGTCCGGAACCACCAGGGATCGTCGGCACCTTCCGAACATTCTTGCTGTCTAACGCGATGGAGATGGCGCCAAAGAGAGTCGCAAGAACAAGTTCCGCATAGTGATTACTGGCGTCGACATCCGTAGCTTGACTACCCATTTGTTGTTAACAGATGGGATGAGAAGGCCAAATGCGCTGAGTTCCGGCTTCCTTGTCCTCGACCCTAAGGCGGATCGTCCCATGAGCTATTTAGATTGGACTAGACCAACCGCTCCGTCGAAGTTCCGAAATCCGGGTTTTCACGAAGTGCATGGGGCTGGCGAATAATTCGTAAGCTCTTTCCCCAAAGGACATCTCGGGCAATTCCCCGCTTGCTCCGCATTGAGATGCACGAATAGAAGAAACAACCTATCTTGGCAATCCATAGTCAAACAACTTGCAGTAATCCGTTCGGACTGACAGGATATCCATAGCTGCATTGGAAAACATGACTCAAATGCGGGCTTCAAGATCCAAGGGGTTGCTCTCCTCTTACGGTGTACTGTGCGTCGCGCTAGTATTCATGATTTTTGCGTGGGGCACGGGTTACAAGCTGTCACTCTACACCGTAGAAGGCCGAACTTCCTCGGCTCCAGCTAAAGTTTGCACGCGTGGCAGCGATGCCGCAAAGAGCGCATTCGACCATGCCGCAGATGGTCCTACGGTGGCTCAGAGACCCCGCTGGGTGGCACTGCTTCTCTCTCTCGATCAGAGAGTTGAAGAGCACGCGGTAGATCAGCGGAGCGATGAGATCGTCAGCGATTTGTCACCGCTCAGTCGAGCCCCAATTCTCTATCTTCGACCACCCCCGGACGCAGGACACTCTCTCGATTAGCCGCTGGAGATAACACTCTCCTGCGGATGAATTTAGGAATCCATTCGAGGAAAGGTTTCTGATGCGCACCCAGCGTGTTCTCGTGGCTGCCGCCTGTTCTTTGGCTGCAGCGCTGTTGCTGTTTCATTTTCTACGTGCTCATCGCGAGCAAGGGGCTGCCGCGGATACTACGGCAGCTCCTCCCTCCGTGTCGGTGGCCAAAGCCCACACTGGCTCTATTGCAAATCAGCTCACCGTTGCTGGAGTGTTCCAGGCGTTCCAGGAGATCGACGTTCATGGAAAAGTCTCCGGCTATATCCGCCGTATCTATGTGGATATAGGCGACCGTGTGCGTAAGGGACAGACTCTGGCGGTGCTGGAAGTCCCCGAGTTGCAAGCTGAGGTTGCTGGAGCGGAGGCGGGTATCATTCAGACCCAGCAAAATATCGCGCGCCTCCAGAATGAAGTTGCTCAAGAGCAGGCCGCCTACGCCGCTGTGCATGCCAATTACACCCGCCTGAAGCAGGCATCTGATGAACAGCCTGGGTTAGTTGCAGCACAGGAGCTTGACGATGCACTAGCGAAAGACAGATCAGCCGCCTCGCAAGTCGATGCGGCCAAATCGGCGGTGGCCGCCGCGCAAGGACAACTGGGTGTGTCGCGAGCTGAGAATTTGAGAGTCAGCAGTATGGAGCAATACGCGACCATCACAGCCCCCTATACCGGAGTGATCACCATGCGCTACGCGGACACGGGCGCGCTGATTCCGGCAGGAACTGCCGAGGGGCTGAACCAGGCGGTGGTCAGGCTGGCACAGAGCGATGTGTTGCGCCTCCGCATGCCAGTTCCTGAGCGCGACGTGCCTCTCATGCACATCGGCTCGCAGGTCACGGTCCATGTGCAGGCGACCGGGCTGCAGTTTGAGGGAACAGTCGTGCGCTACACGCGGGACGTATCGAATGCAACCAGGACGATGTTGACCGAAGTAGATGTGAACAACCCAGATCTCACGCTTACCCCGGGGATGTACGCGGACGTGACCTTCAACCTGGAGCAGAAAAACGATGCGCTCATCATTCCCGCGAGTGCGGTCATCCAGGGCGACCAACCTTCGGTGATGCTTGTCGATAGCGACAACCGAGTGCAGAAACGATCCATTGTGCTAGGTATCAGCGGCGCAAACGCACAGGAGGTCACTTCGGGGCTCCACGCTGGCGACAGAGTCATCATTGGCGGTCAGTCGGAATTACAGCCGGGCCAGGAAGTCACACCGCAACCTGCAAAGAGTGACCTCGCCAACTATCACGCGAACCAGAAGGGTGGCCAATAAGCATGTCTTTCTTTGCGATTCGTTACCCATTTTTCATCTTGATGGCCTGCATGATTGTTGTCGTAGTAGGCATCGCAGCGATAATTGGCATGCCCGTGGACCTGTTCCCACCCGTGAAGATTCCGGTGGTAGTCGTAGCGACCTTTTATGCGGGCATGCCTCCTCAGCAGATCGAATCGGATATCACCGACAGCGACGAGCGCTTCTTCACGCTGGGCAGCAATATCGACCACATTGAATCGCGCTCGATGTCCGGTGTCAGCCTCATCAAGATCTACTTTCAACCCGGCACTGACCCAACAGCAGCCGTGAGCGGCATCTCCAACCTTGCGATGGCCAACCTGCGCCGCTTACCTCCGGGCACGCTGCCTCCAGTGGTCCTCAGCTTCGACGCAGCGAACCTTCCAGTATGTCTGATTACGCTCAAGGGCGCCGGCCTGAATCAGACGCAGTTGAAAGATGTCGCACAATTCAGCGTCCGAAACCAAGTGGCCAATGTTCCGGGAGCCTCCGTTCCTCAGCCATATGGAGGAACCTACCGGCAGATCATGGTCTACGTCGATCCGTTGAAGCTGCAAGCTTCGCAGCTTGGCATCATGGACGTGGTCCATGCAGTGAACAACTCCAATCTCATCCTGCCTGCGGGCGACGTCCGCATAGGGCCGAAGGACTACAACATCTATGCGAATAGCCAGGTACCGACCCCCGACGACGTGAACAGCATCCCGCTCAAAACCGTCGGCAACGCATCCATCCTTGTGGGTGATGTTGGTCATGCCGTGGATGGCGGTCAACTCCAGACCAACATCGTGCGTGTTGATGGCCAACACTCCGTTTACATTCCCGTCCTCAAGCAGGGTGGCGACTCCAACACCATCACCATCGTCAACGGCATCCGCAAAGCCACTGCCCATTTACTCGACATCCCGCAACAACTCAAGACCGCCGTCGTATTCGATCAATCTGTCTTTGTAAAAACTGCGATCAAGAATGTGATCAGCGAAGGCTCGATTGGCCTTTGCCTGACAGGCATCATGATCCTTCTCTTTCTCGGCAATGTGCGTGCCACTATTGCAGTTTTGCTATCGATTCCGATCTCGTGTATCGCAACGTTTTTGATCCTCAACGCATTCGGTGACTCGATTAATACGATGGTGCTCGGCGGCATGGCGCTGGTGTTATCCCGCCTCATCGACAACTCCGTCGTCGTGCTTGAGAACATCTTCCGCCACTTTGAGATGGGTGAAGATCCGGTCAAGGCGTCACAAGAGGGCGGCAAAGAGGTTCAACTCGCGGTGTTGGCGGCCACTTTCAGCACAGCCATTGTCTTCTTTCCCGTCGTCCTGCTTACCGGTGTCAGTAAGTACCTCTTCACGGCGCTCGCGCTTGCGGTGGTGATCGCACTCTTTTGCTCTTATGTGGTCGCGATGACCGTGGTTCCACTCTTCTGTTCTCGTTTCATCAAACACACCGGGCACGAGAATGAGCATGAGTCTGCCCAAGAGGATGATCCGGTCCCAGAGCATATGCGAGGCGGTCACGGTCAAACGAACGTCTTTGCCAAGGTCGTCTACCGTTTCAACCTGGGCTTCGGTTGGCTGCAGGAGCACTACGACAAAGCAATCCATTATTGTCTCGGCCGGGCTGCGGTCGTCATCGCCGTATTTTCTCTCTTCGTCGTGCTAAGTTTTGCGCTGGCGCCCTTTCTTGGCCGTGCCTATTTCCCTCGCACAGATCCTGGACAGTTCGTCATCAACGTTAAGGCCCCGACGGGAACACGCATCGAACTCACTGACCAATACATCGCTCGAGTCGAGCAGGACATACGAGAGGTTGTGGCTCCCAAGGACCTCCAAATGATCGTCTCTAACATTGGAGTTACTCCCGACCTTTCGGCGATTTACACCCCCAACTCCGGAATGCATACCGCATTTGTCCAGGTGAGCCTGCAGGAAGACCACAGTCTCAGCAGCTTCGTTTACATGCAGCGCGTACGAGCTAAGCTCGCGGCCGATCTTCCATCCGTCCAAACTTACTTCCAGTCCGGAGGCCTCGTCGATTCGATCGTCAATCAGGGACTTCCGGCGCCCTTTGACATCCAGGTCAGCAGTAACGATATGGACGGTGGATATGCTATCGCACAGCAACTGGCGCAAAGGATGAGACCTCTCCACGGTGTCAGCGATGTCCTCATCCCTCAGGACATCGACTACCCCGGCCTCGCGCTCAACATAGACCGTCAGCAGGCGAGTCTCGAAGGGCTCACGCCAAAGACGATCGTCGATAGCGTCATCACGGCCATGACCTCGAACGGCGTCGTGGCTCCCAGTTACTGGATTGACCCGAAGACCGGCAACAACTACATGCTGACCGTTCAGTACCCGGAGACTCAGGTTCAAACCCTAAATGACTTCAAACAGATACCCTTGCGATCGGCTGACGGCAAGACCACGACTCCACTAGAAACAGTCGCTTCGATCCGGTCAATCAACACCCCAACTGAAGTGGATCACTACCAGCTTCGGCGAGTCTTCGATGTGTATGTGATGCCGAAGGCGGAAAACCTCGCCACGATCAGCAAGGAGGTAAACAAGATCGTCGCCGGAATGCCACCGCCTCATGGCACGATTCTGACGGTGCGAGGTACCGTCATCAACATGAACGCGTCCTTCAAATCCTTTGCGATCGGCCTCACCATGTCCATTGTGCTCGTCTTCCTGATCCTTATGGCGCAGTTCGCCTCATTTGTCGACCCCTTCATCATCCTCTTGGCGATTCCTCCCGGCATCTCGGGAGTGATCCTCTTCCTGCTGGCCACCGGTACCACCATCAACATCATGAGCCTCATGGGAGTTCTGATGATGACTGGAATCGTCGTATCGGACAGCATCCTGATTGTCGAGTTCACGGGACACCTCCGCGAACACGGGTACAAACTCGAAGACGCGATCATTACGGCATGCAAGGTACGTCTACGGCCAATCCTGATGACGACCCTCGCCACCGTGCTAGGGCTCATTCCCATGGCTCTCGCGCTGGAAGCGGGCAGTGAACAGTATGCACCGCTCGCCCGGGCAATCCTCGGTGGCCTTACCGTTTCCGGCATCGTCACGGTCTTCCTGGTACCGAGTGCTTACCTTCTCATCCACCGCCGCATCGAAGCTCGCAGAGTGCACAACGGTGCGGCTTCGTCCGGGGATTCACCGCAGGCACATGGGGTGACCGCATGAAAATCTGCCTCTTGACCCTCGTCCTGGCGTTTCCCGTAGCCCTGCTCGCGCAGACCAGCGCAGCCGTTCTTCCCGCAGCTCCGGCATCTCACTCCGCGTCATTCACGCTCCCAACGGCATTGCCGCAGGCCGGCTCATCTCCGTCTCAAGCTACGCCTCCAGATCAAGAGCAACCTCTAATCAGTCCCGCAACCGCCACGATCTCCATTACACGCACCGATGCAGAGCGCCTCGCGCTCAAGAACAATCCACGCGTCACAGCCAGTCGTCTGCTCGCTCTGGCAGCCGGTCAAGTCACGCGGGAGACTCGGTCGGGCGAACTGCCTCAAATCTCCGGCTCCATCACCGTCGAGAAGGCCGAGGACGCAAGCCGAATCGGCTCCGGTGCGCTTACTGATTCGCGGCTCTACTCACACGCCGGCACAGGCGGCTCGTTTTCGCAGCTCATCACCGACTTCAGTCACACACGCAATCTCGTCGCATCGAACAAGCTGCAACAAAAAGCGCAGGACCAAACCGCCCTTGCCACCGAGCAGGATGTCCTGCTCGCAACTGACCAAGCCTTTTACCGCTTGCTCAACGCTCAAGCTCTGCTCGATGTAGCCAAAGCCACCGTCGCTGCCCGCGGCGATGTCCAAAACCTTACCTCAGCCCTCACCAAGAGCGCTCTCAAGAGTGGCCTCGACCTCAACATTGCGTCCGCCGATCTCTCCCAGGCGCGACTCTTACAACTGGACGCCGAAGACGCAGTCGCCTCTGGAAGTGCTGCTCTCGCTGCCTTGCTCGCCACACCTGCCGACACCCCCTATCACGCCGTCGAAGACCCAGAGACCGCGCCACCACCGCCGCCAGTACCCGATAGTTCCGCGGCCATCAATGCGAGCGCCCAGGCACTGCGCCCCGATCTTCAGGCCCTTCGTTTCGATGCCGCGGCCGACCAGAAATTCGCCACCGCGCAGCACCTCCAGCATCTGCCGACCATCTCCGCATTGGCTCTCGGAGGCTACACGCCGGTCGCCCCGGATGGAGTCTTCGTCCCCAACTGGTACGCCGCCGGAGGAGTGAACCTGACCCTCCCGCTGTTCACTGGATTCCGCATCGACGCCGAGGCGCAGGAAGCGCACCTTCGTCAGAAAGCCGCCGAAAAGCAAGCACAGGACCTCTCCCATACCATCGCCCGCGACGTGCGCATCGCCATCCTCAACGCGCAGACCGCGTTTCGTCGCATCGCGGTTGCCGATCAGTTTCGGCAACAAACCGCCCAGGCTCTTGCGCTGGCGCAAACCAGGTACACGCTGGGTCTGAGTTCTATCGTCGAACTTAGCCAGGCACAACTACAAAGCACCCAGGCGGTCGTCGCGGCAGTCAACGCGCGATACGATTACCTCCTGTCCCTCCGTTCCCTGGACTATGCGCGGGGCCAGTTGGCACCATAAATCTCAACAGTCCTCAGAGAGCACCGCAGTCCATAATCCAACCACATGAGCCTCATCCTCTTCACCAGCTTGCTCTTCATCACCTCGGTCCTAGCCGGCCTGCTTGGTTCTCTCACCGGACTTGGCGGAGGAGTCGTCATCGTCCCAGCGCTCGCGCTCCTCTTCAAAGTGGACATCCGGTACGCCATTGGCGCGTCTCTAGTGTCTGTCATCGCTACATCCTCTGGAGCTGCGGTCGCGTATGTGCGAGAAGGCCTGTCAAACATTAGGATTGGAATGTTTCTGGAAGTAGCAACTACGGTTGGAGCACTGGTGGGTGCTTACCTTACAGCAAAGGTTTCAACCCATTGGATCGCCGTTGTCTTCGGAGTGGTGCTGCTCTACTCCGCAGTTGCATCCTACCGCCAAAAGTCAGAAAAAGTGTCTGGGAGCGCGAAACAGGTGAATCTCCTAGCCGAGAAGCTCCAACTCAAGGGTTCGTACCTTGCACCCGACGGTACCCGACCCTACGTTGCTCAACGAGTCCCATTAGGCTTCGCAATCATGTTCGTCGCGGGAATGCTCTCAGGTTTATTGGGTATTGGCTCAGGTGCAGTCAAGGTCCTGGCCATGGACAAGGCGATGAAACTTCCGTTCAAAGTATCTACAACAACCAGCAACTTCATGATCGGAGTGACGGCTGCGGCGAGTGCTGGAATCTATCTGTCTCGCGGATACATCCAGCCTACGATTGCGATGCCAGTCATGCTTGGCGTGCTGCTTGGATCGCTGATTGGAACGCGCATCCTTGTCCGAGCCCAGGTCACGACCTTGAAGAGCATATTCGCCCTGGTGATCGTGTTGCTTGGATGCGAAATGCTCTACAGCGGAATCAGAGGGAGAATCTAGTGAGCAGGCCGACAGATCATGATCTGGACCTCTCAGTGGCTGCGATGCTCCGCTTCGGCGTAACGCTAGCCGCCCTCGTTGTCGTCGCCGGAGGAGTGCTTTCATTGCGGCAGCCATGGTCGTTGACTCCGAATTACACTCATTTCCACGCCGGATGCGAGGCACTACGAAGCCTCTCTGGAATCGTTCGCGGCACTTTACACCTTGACTCGCAGAGCATCATCCAGATTGGCCTCGTGATACTGATTGCGACGCCGGTGGCACGGGTCGTGTTGTGTATCATCGGATTCGCCCGTCAAAGAAGCACACTTTATGTGGTCGTCAGTTCTATCGTGCTGGCCATCCTTGTCTATAGTTTGACCAAGAATATGCGTTAGCTTGGTCGCATGCAGATCGGAATTCACATTCCTGCGTAATCTATTCGCATCTAGCGGAGATAGCTTGCTTCAGTCATTGAGGAGTTCAACCGTTGTCCGAGTGAGCGCAGGCGCATGGCGCTCAGTGCGGCGATCGACAAGATGCAACGCAATCGTTGATGGCCCCTGCGATGGCTCCTTCATTCGACTCGCCTACCTGAATGACAACTGTTAATGGTGTTTTTCCAGTTTTCGTTGCCGCATGCCGCTTGATTGGCTTTCTTGTATTGTTTGATCTTTATATCCAGGAGACACCATGGAGAGCACTAGAAGGACCTTTCTTAAGCAGACTGCAGCCCTTTCAACCGCGTGCTTTGCAGGTATCGAGAGGCAAGCGGGAGCAGCCGCAGCTTTGATGACGGTGGGCGCTGACAACTCTGCGGCCAGGACGTGGTATGACCGACCGATGCGCTGGGCCCAGTTAAGCTTTGTTGAGGATGACCCGGGAAACTACGATCTTCAGTTTTGGCTGGACTACTTTAAGAAGGTCCATGCAGATGCCGCCATCCTGAATGCGGGCGGATGTGTCGCATTCTACCCCACCCAGGTTCCCTTTCACTACCGCAGCAAGTGGCTTGGGGATATGGATGCATATGGTGATATCGCCGCAGGTTGCCGCAAGCTCGGCATGAACGTAGTCGCGCGAACGGATGCGCATGCTTGTCACGAAGACGTGCAAAAGGCGCATCCGGATTGGCTCGCCGTGGATGAATACGGAAAGCAACGGCGCCACGCGTCGGACCCGGACTTCTGGCTCACCTGCGCCCTGGGACCCTACAACTTTGAGTTCATGACGTCCGTGCACGAGGAGATCATGACAAAGTACATTCCCGACGGCATCTTCACCAACCGCTGGGCCGGCAATGGCATGTGCTACTGCGAACACTGCGAAAGAAACTTTCACGACTTCTCAGGCTTCGATCTGCCCCGCACCAACGATCCACAAAATCCGGCGCGACGCGAGTACATTGTCTGGCAGCAAAAACGACTGTTTGAACTGTGGCATGTTTGGAATAACAAGATTCAGTCGATCAATCCCAACGCAAGTTTCCTCGCGAATGCCGGAGGCGGAGCGATGAGCGGCTTCGACATGAAGACGTTCGGGGCTCTGGCGCCAACTGCGTGTGCGGACCGCCAGGGTAGGGCCGGCCTTACACCTCCCTGGGCCGCCGGGAAGGACGCGAAAGAATTCCGTTCCACCATGGGACGAAAGGCCATCGCTGGACTCACGAGCGTTGGATTGGAAGATCGGTACCGCTGGAAAGACTCTGTACAAAACGGTGACGAGATCCGTCTCTGGATGATCGATGGAATTGCCCATGACTTTCGTCCCGTCTTCACGAAATTCAATGCAAAGCCCTTCGACAACCGCTGGTTCCCGGTTGTCGATGAGGTCTTCCAATGGCATTACGCGAACGAACGCTACCTCCGGAACGAACGCTCGTTCGCCCGCGTAGCCATGGTTTACTCCCAACAGACGGCGCAGTTTTATGGCGGCCCTGAGGCGGAGGCCAAGGTCAATCAGCCAGGGCTCGGCGTCTACCAAGCATTAGTGGAAGCGAGAATTCCATTTGAGATGGTCCATGATGGTTTGCTGGATCAAGTGCATGTAGAACAGTTCCGCACGCTCATTTTCCCCAATATTGCCGCACTCTCCAACCAACAGTGCGCTCAGATTCAGGAGTTTGTCGAGCGTGGTGGAAGTGTGATCGCGACCCATGAGACGTCCCTGTATGACGAGTGGGGCGTCCAGCGTAAGGATTTCGGACTTGCTTCCCTCTTCGGCACCTCCTACGCGGGCAGCAAGGAAGGTCCTATGCTCAACTCCTATCTCGCGTTAGAGAAGGACCCCACAACCGGACAATATCATCCATTGCTGGACGGACTGGAGGATGCGGGGCGGATCATTAACGGCATCAACAGGGTCCGCGTTGTTCCGGCAGACAAGCAAGCCTACGCGCCACTCACCGTGATTCCGACCTACCCCGACTTGCCTATGGAAGAGTGCTTTCCACCGAATGAGACGACCCACGATGTTGGGGTTTTCGCGCATAACGTGGGCCGAGGGCGCGTCGTGTACTTCCCCTGGGATATTGACTACACCTTCTGGGAGGTGCTGGATGTGGACCATGCAAAGCTCTTGCGCAATGCGGTGCTCTGGGCCACGAATGAGCCCGCTCCGCTATCGGTAAAAGGCAGCGGTGTCCTCGACATTTCCGTCTGGTTGCAGAAGACCTCCATGACGGTGCATATGGTCAATCTTACGAATCCCATGATGATGAAGGGACCAGTACGCGAGATTATCCCAATCTCCCGACAGAGGGTTTGCGTGCGTGTGCCCGGTGATCGTCGCGTTACAAAGGCCCATTTGCTCGTGGCTGGCAATGAGATACCGTTTCACGCAGATGGCGATATGATTGTGCTCGATGTGCCAACAATCGAATTGCATGAGGTCATCGCGCTCGACTTTGACGTTTGACGATATGCAATGGAGGAACCTTACGTTGAACGGCCGCAAGCTCTACAGGAACGCCCCTGCGTCTTTTGTCAAAACTGGATTGCTACCCACGTCTCTGCTGGCACTGAGTGCGACGCCGATCTTGCTATGCGCGCAGATACAGACGACGCCGGTGACCCCGGACTGGTCGCTGCCAGGTTCGCCAACGCACAAGCAGGTACCTCCTCCACAGGGCTTTCATCGCGCCAGTGTGAATTTCGATACGCCGATCGGGATCTTTCAGGGGCAGTCGGATATCGGAGCCGCGCTGGTTCCGGGCAGCGCGAGTTACAACCCCGCGACCAAGACCTATACCATCGACTCCGCGGGCTACAACATCTGGTACAACCGCGATGAGTTTCGCCTTCTATGGAAGAAGATGTCGGGCGATGTCTCGTTCGCCGCGAATGTCAGCTTTCCGGTGGCCGAGCCGCCGCGCGATCGAAAGGTGGTGCTGGTCATTCGCCAGGATCTCGACGATGATGCGAAGGAGGTCATGGCGGCCGAGCATGGCACCGGCATGGTGCACCTGGCCGAACGCGCTGAGAAGGACACCTTCATCAAGGATATGCAGTTCCGCATTGGAGGCAGCCTTTTGCCGCAGGATGTACTCCCGCAACGGATCGGCATCCAGAAGGACGGCGACGAGGTTGCCCTCTTCATCAGCGTGCAGGGGGAGCCGATGCACCAATTCGGACCGCCGGCGAAAGTCCACTTCAGTGGGCCGTTCTATGTGGGAATTGGCTTCTGCCCCCATTTGCCGACGACGGTGGACAGGGGCGCGTTCTCCAACGTGGTGCTCGTGAACAAGGCCGGCGAGGTCCACTAGCCCTCCGCGGGTCGTACATCGGGAGAGTTTACAGGGCGTTGCTTCCGAGCGCGACGTCCGCATACGGTTGCCATGCATCGGCATGCCGGTGGTCCGCGCCGCGATAGCCGTGCAGGATTTCGGCGAGGATCTCTACGGTCTCCACGATCGTGGTACCGGAACGATTGAAGTACAGATTGCCATCTGCCACGGCGGCGGTTCCCGCTCTTACGGATTTGAGACGGCTCCAGCCCGGCAACGCCTCGAGCAGGGGGAGTTCGCGGACCGTTCTGGCGATGTCGTAGCCGCAGGGAGCGATGATGAGGAAGTCTGGATCGGCGTCGCGAACCTCCTTCCAGGAGATCGCGCGGGAGAATTGCCCCTTTTCGCCGAGCAAGACCTGGCCGTTGGCAGCTTCCACCAATTCGGGTCCCCAGTTGCCCATGGAAAAGATCGGGTCAGTCCATTCGAGCATGACGACAGTCGGTGTGGGATTGTCGCGCACCGCGTCGGTGACGGCACGCATGCGGGAGCGCATCGTCGCGATAAGACCTTCGCCTGCGGAGTGGAGATCAAGGTTGAGGGCGATGCTGCGAACGTCGTCAAAGATGCCGTCGACGGTTCCGGCACCGAGGGCCAGGACTTGAGAGGCCAGGATGCCGCAGCCGACTCGCTCGACGTCGTCTGGAGTGACCGCGCAGACTTCGCAGTGCATCTGGGTGATGAGCAGGTCGGGACGGAGGTCGCGGATGCGGTCGGCATCGACGTGGTAGAGGGGTTCGTGCAGGCGGAGGCGACGGCGAACTTCGGCGTCGATCTCGCCGCTGGACATGGTGACATCGAAGGCCGGGCGGGTGCAGGGGGGAAGGTTTCGCACCCACTGTGGGTTGTCGCACTCATGGGAACGGCCGACCAGCGTATCGCCGGCGCCGAGGGCACAGACGATCTCGGTTCCGCTGGCAAGAAGGGAAAGGACGCGCATACAGATTTAGTTTAGTGCGAGCAGGGGGTGTTGAAATGACGGAGATCTGAGCGTATATCTTCGTCGGTCGCTGCCGGTGCTGGAGTTGTTGTCAGGACCGATCGCCCAGAGGCCGTTGATTACTTCTGCGACTTCATAAACACACGCACTAGCTCCGCAATCTCGCCTGCCTTGGTATCCAGCGCGAAGTGCCCCGCGTTGAGTACAACGACCTTCGCAGTAGGTACGTCCGCGCGGTACCGATCCGGCTCGCCGAGATCAAACGAGAGATCGTGCTTGCCCCAGATGACGAGGAGCTTTGGCTGCGTTCTCCCGGCGATATACACGAGGCCCTCCCGCGCCGGTCTTATTCAGTTCCCATCGGGGTACGGGGTCACGCCTTGGACAGGTGCTTGGTCTCAGACGCGGCAGTGTGCCCGAGTCTTATCGGATATGGAGTTTGATAACAGTGGATTTTGGTAGCGTTACCGGGGCTCGAACCCGGACTCTTCGCCTTGAGAGGGCGATTTATGGGGTTTGCAGGAGCTTGCAGGAAGTCGCACAAAACCGTGTAAATTACTCATTTTTATACACTTCTACCATATGCACTCTTGCAATGGCTTGCACGCGAGTGCAGGATTATCGGTACAAAAGTGCCACCAAAGTGCCACCAAGAATTTTATGATGGTGGTGGAGCTGCGCGATGGCAAGGAAGCCGAAAGAGGTTCGAGGCATTAAGTTCCGTCCTGATCGGGGTACGTGGGAGGCTCAATATAAGGCGGATGGAAGCCGCGTTCGCAAGAACTTCTTGGACCACGAAGCCGCGGTTGTCTGGCTGGAGACAGCCAAAGGGCTACGTCACAAAGAGGGGGTCGCTTCTCTTCCCTCCAGCGCAGCGGAGCCTCTCCTCACGTTGGCCGAAAAGAAAGAGCTCAAGCAACATCGAGCCAACAGCCTTTTGCTTAGCGACTTATGCGATCAGTACCTCGCACATATTCAGAACCCGAACAACCCCGAACGTCCCAAGGACCAGGTGAATCCCCCGCAACGGGTCGGAGCCATCAAGGAAGCGTTTGGCGACCGCTCCGCAGTTTCGTTGGAGTCTCACGAAATCAAGGATTGGCTGATCTCCCTCGGCCTGGCTGCCGCGACCCTGAATCGCTACAAGTCCACGCTTTCTTCCGTCTACACCTATGCGAGGGAGCGGAGCTGGTGGAATCCAATCCATGCCGCGATGTCTCCCACTTTGCCGTGACTCTCGGCTATCCGCGTTGGATGAGTGATGCCGAAGAGGACAAGCTCCGTGCTGTCTTAGCACGGTGGATTGCGGAAACACCCGTAGACTACGAGATGACCCGTCTGGAACTGCGAGAGCATCCGAATGAAATTACTGTCGGCTCTCAAACAGGTATGCGGAAAGGTAATCAGTACGCACTCACTTGGCCCGACATCAACTTCAAGTTACGCCTGATCACCTTGCCGGATACAAAGACGGGCGTACCGCATACAGTCCCAATGACGGATGACGTGCATGCGGCCCTCAAGGATCAGCAGGAAATTCAAGATCGGATGCGGGAACTCAGAGGCGACAGAGAAACGACGCGCATGAAACTCGACGGCAGGGTATTTACCATCCGGGAGAATCGCGAGTGGTTTGAGAAAGCCAAGCGCGAGGCGGGTGTCAATGATCTTGGATGGCATCAACTCAGCCGACACACCGTCGGCTCACGACTTGCTGCCAACAACGCGAATCAGAAGGTGATCCAAGAGGTGCTAGGACACAAGACAATTGCGATGAGCGCTCGGTATACACACCTGAGCAAAGCGCATGTATCGAGTGAAATGAACGCGGCTCTATCACGATCTCGCAATGTATAGGTAATTCATGAACCCTAGCTTCTCTTCGAGAAGAGAGGAGCAGATATGCTCCTCATATCGGGCGTACTCCCGTCGCGCAGGCGGCAGTCAGGGCCGTGCATAGCACGCCGCACAGCGGGCGCAGCGCCTTGACGGACGCCACAGCGACGGGTACTTCTGGGGACGAGAGATGATTTATTTCCTAGGATGAGGTTGCACCCAGTGCTACACTGCTTGTAATGAAAACTCCGGTTATAGATCCCGTGAGAACTTTCAAGACTTCATGGTTTGCGAAAGCGGCTCGAAAAGCACACATCGGGGACGATGAGCTTTGCGCCGCGATTTTACAGGTCATGCGGGGGCAGGCGGACGACCTGGGAGGTGGCGTCTATAAGAAGCGCCTGCGAAAGAACCAGTACCGCTCCATCATCCTGGCGAGGGCTGGCTCATTTTGGATTTACGAATATCTATTCGCCAAACAAGATCGGGCGAACATTGACGACGATGAGCTGGTCGAGTTTCGCAAGCTCACGAAGGTTTACGGAAGCCTCACACCGAACCAAGTGAATCGGCTCTTACAAGATCAAGACTGGATGGAGATTTGCAATGACAACTAAGCGTAAGTTCAAGAGCGGGGCCTTTGAGGCAATCCATTCTTCCGCTACAGCCCTGCATAAGGTTGGAGCGATCGACAAGACCACGATGAAAGGCTTCGACGAAGCCTGTTTGACGACGCCCCCAGCCCTGAAACCCGCGCAAATCAAGAAGCTGCGGCTACGTCATCGCGTCAGCCAGCCTGTTTTCGCCCGTTATCTGAATACGAGTGAGTCCACCGTTGAAAAATGGGAGACGGGGGCCAAGCAGCCGAGCGGGATGGCCTTGAAACTTTTGTTTGTCGTCGATAAGCACGGGTTGGAAGCGCTGGTATAGCAGAACACCAACTCCTGGTGCGAACAGGCTCATCCTGTACGGTCGGCTCGATAAGTCACGATGTTCTCGGGATGGTCGCAACCAGCATACCTTCGTAGGTCCATTACCGGGATCAGAACTCGACCACCAATCCGTCGCGTAGGCAGACGCTTTGAGGCAATTAAGTAGTCCAGGGCACACTGACTGATAGAAAGAAGTTGAGCGGCCTCTTCGCGCCCTACCAGCAACTTATCTTCCGGAGCCACCGTGACCCTCTGTGGAGGCTTTCTGCGGTGAGGCTTGAACGACAGCTCAGTGTTCTCTTGCTGCGACGGCTTCAATCCATCCCGGTCGAAATCAATGACTCTTTCTACCGACATAATTCAATCCCCTGTGCCCAAATTGTCTTGCTCGTCCAAAACTGCGTGCCCTCTCTCCGATCCCCTAGCAAGAACGCCTTCATCTCTCCAGCACTAACGCGTTCAAAGACTCAACCCGAACCCGATACTCAACTCCACGTCGTGCTTCGGCGTCACGATCTTCGGCTGAGGTAAAGCAACAGCCCGTTCCGGCTTGTACGCACTCTGGTGAGAAATATCATGCCCTAATGCCTGTGATAACTTCTCCCGGTTGTCCGAAAATATCCGCGCGTCGAATTGGCCACGCGAGATTGAGACATATGCCATGCGGCTATTGAGCAGATCCTTTGCAGCAAGCTCCGTATCTACGTTGATCAACACACGCTCCGCTGTCTGGCCTTGGCTCGAATAGCTGGTTACGGCATACCCATGATCTACATGCGGATGCTGTTGCGGGTTGAACTCGACTTTGCGCTCATCGTCCAATTGCAACCGCATTGTTCCATCCCGCCCGATGCTCTCGACAGTTCCTAAGTCACGATTGGCAATCTTCAGTTCCTGGCTGGGCGCGGTGAACTGGATGCGATCTCCTAGGAGGAACCTCTTCTCGTTCTCCCGGTAGACGGAAACTCCAACCTGGCGCCGCGGATCATAGGTCGTCTGCTCCCCGTTCACTCGCGCCACCGTCAAAGTGTTTGCCTGAGAGTTCACAGCAAGGACGCGGGAGTACTCGCTTTTTCCAATGCCGGTCTCTTTCGATGTGCGCGAGTACCGCAAGATGTCATCGACCCGGTACTGCTGCGCCCAGCTACGATCCGCACCGGTCATCTCCTGACGCGGGGCAAGCGTCCGCACGGAATGCTCTTGCTTGTTCACAAGCCCGCGCGATTGCAGCTCATCATGTATCCGTTGGTTGATCTCGCTGCGCGAACGGTTATCCGGTGAAACAACGAGTGTCCCGGCGGGAGACTTTGCATACTCACGGGCAACGGCAGCAATACGCTCGTCATGTCCTCTTACCTGATGCACACGGCCCTGCTGGTGAAGAGTCTCGACGGCGGGACCTACTTGTCCGCGCGCCAACTGTTCTACGACCTGCCTCAACTCTGGATCGCGTTGCCGTACGATGTCATTCAACGTAGCCGTCCGCATCCCTGCCTCTTGCAGTTGTGCGAACGGACGGCCTGCTTCGACGGCCTCATGTTGGCGGCTGTCTCCTACCAACAACACACGATCATTCCGATGGAGACGTTCGATGAACTCGTGCATCTGGCGCGTAGAGGCAAGCGAGGATTCATCGAGCACATACAAGCGCTTCTCTCCAGTGTCGGGCTGCGTCCCTTTCGCAAGGTGTCGCTGGAGAGTCGAGGTCTCCGTGCCGGCCTCAGCAAGCCTGTGGGCTGCGCGCGACGTCGGCGCGAATCCTTCCACCTTGTACCCCTGCGCTTCGGCACCTTCGCGTACGACAGCGAGCGTCGTTGTTTTTCCTGCCCCGGCAACGCCATCCAACCCGACAATCTTCTCTCGACTGATGAAGATCTCATCCACCGCTTTGCGTTGTGAACGATTTAGCTCAGGGTGCTGATCCTCTGTCCAAATACGCAATTGCGGCGACACCAGCATTGGGTCGTCATAGCCACGCTGATTACCGCGCTGCATGTGACCGACGATCTCTCGCTCCATACGTATCATCTCGGCAGTCGTGTACAACGGCGCTGCTCGGCCATCTGTTCTCGGAATAACACGAAACTCCCCACGGGACACCCGCTGCTCAAACTCCTGTCGCACCTGTGTGTATGAGGCCTGGCCCATGCTGCGGTCTATCACCGCTTGCAGGATCGCACGCTCGTCCTGAACAGCAGAGCGTTCAAAGACGTGATTGCGTGAATACGTCACCGACTGTTGCGCCGTCTTCTCCGGCTGTACTGCATGGTGCTCTTCCTGTGCCTTTGCGACGACACGATCTGCTTGATGGCCGAATCGATCAGCCAAGTCGCGGTGCTGCTGCTGCAACACCTCTTCAGGCGAATGGATTTCCTTACTGTCGCGCGTGCGATGAGCGGCTACTTGCGCCGCGCCTGCGCCCTCTCTACCGATCTCGTGCAGGTGTTCTTTGATTTGGACACGACGCGGGCTCGATGCCTCCAGATACTCCTGCGAATATCCCTTGATCTCAGGCTGCCCATGCTTACCGCGTTCGATCTCATAGCCGAGACCCTGTAGCCGCATCGCAAGCTCGGATCGATAAACAGTAGTCGCATACTGTTGTGACTGGAAGAGACTGCGCTCTTGCAATGCTCGTGCCTGCCCATTGTCCCGCTCGGTCACATTGAAGACCACAGCGTGAGTGTGAAGCTGTGGTGCAGCATAGCCGTCTACAGGACGTGCGGTGTCATGCTCGAACGTAGCGGCAACGAACTTACCCTTCGTTTCTGGCGGATGAACGTTACCAATGCGGGCCTGTGTATACCGCTCCAACTCCTGCAATGCCACGCGAACACTTTCGCGATGCGCTTCGCGCACACGATCATCGCCACCCACAAGGGCCGTAAGCGAAACAGACTTGGGTGCGGAGAACGTCGCATCCCATCCTGCACGATGTTCCGAGCTGGTGATCTGCTTACCATAGCGATTGTCGTAGGTCCTGGCGGGCTGGTGCTTGACGAGCTGCGCATCGTTCGCTGGGTGCCGCCCTTCGCTCAGACGAGCAAACTCTTCAGCCCCTACGTTGCCATGCATTCCCCACTCCTTTGCAAGGCTCCCCTGCCACTCGCTATGTCCTTTCTGATCGCGGCTCCAGTAGTTCTGTCGTTCAGAGGTGAACTCGCGCGCGTGATACGTTCGTGCTTGTCCAGCAGATAGCGATTTAGAGATAGTCAACATACCTTGGCCCGTAAGACAGCGGATAGTTACTGTTTTGATTCCCATCGTAGCCGAGATTTGTGGATAAATGGGTCGTTATTGCAAACTATTTTTTCTGCCGATGATCGCTAAAACCCCTATGGCTATTGGTTATTTCTATCTTATCCAAAGCTATTAGCGGAGTAATAGACCAGTGATTTGAGTGGCAATTACTCGACCAACGGAAGAGTTATAGCTAACTCAATAGAGGCTTGAGAACATTCTCAGAGAACACCATTCGTCGTGAGTTCCAACTGCTGTATTCCATGCTCAATGCGAGACGTTCAGCCTCTCAAATAGCTTCTCGTCGAGCAGCCCTTTGAGACGAGTCGAACGGAGATTAGCTGGAGGCTGTCTATGCTGGTTCAAGCTGAGTAAAGAGATGCGAAGTTGGTCTGCGATATGACCGCGATGACTCCGAGACATCAGAGGTCTCACTGCTACTCAATCCACTTCGATTCGTCCCACGGTTCTGACGGCGATCGTGTCGCATCCGATGCCGACAATCCAGGGAAGATAGTGCGTCGCTGAGACGATGGTTTTGGGGAGTGCGAAGGGGGTGGAGTAGCGAGTTGGCGTGCAGTTGAAACCTCGCCGCGAACTTGAGTCGATGCCGATCTGTCACTCCCACGAAGCGTTTCAGGATTTGGCAACTTCTTAAGACCGAATCTGCGACTGATTGCAGGCCCAAAACTCGGCCACTCAAACTCTGTCTTCTGCTCACTAATCCAGTGGACAATTCGCAACCGAATTCGAGCAACAATCCCGTCTCGATTCTCGGGCCAATCCCTTCCATAATTCGATGACCATTGGGGCTCCGTAACCTCTCGTCGAAGTTGTCTCCATTCGTACCCGATGTCCACTCTCATCACGAATGTCAAATAGGCGACGATCAGCCATGCCGCGACACCATAAAGCAGCGGTTCATTGACGAGTCGGCGGAAACTTTCGCCGTCATAAAAATCTTCACGCAGGAGCTTTTCGACCTCGGTGGAATCCACGCCTTCCACTGCGGTTCTTTCTATGCCCGTCCATCCTTGTCCAAGAGCAAAAGACGAGAGTTCCAAAGGGAGTTCACTCTCGCTTCCCTCAATTACATCGGGGGCGAACAGCCACTGTCTCTTACGCCCGGGAGCCGTCTCCATGAGCCATCGGATTTGAGTCTTGGCATCAGGCTGATTTGCGTGTTCGGAACTGTGCCAATATGCGATCAGATAATACCGCTGTAGTGGCGCGACTTCCCACCGCAACCATGCCCAGAAGCCGAGTAATGGCAGGCATGGAAGGAGGGCCAGGATCAACGCGATCCGCCAGGGAAATGCAAACCGAATACGGGAGAGTTTCATCACGGCTTGTCCGTGGTTTTAGAGCTCTTCCGGCGACGCCTCTGCGCCATGTAATCTTGTGCTCTCTGCTCCTTAATGGAGTCCGAATGGGCTGACATCTTGCGTAAGTCTTCGGTCGTCAATGGGCCTTCCGACGCTCTCGCAAACAGGTTCAGTATGAGGGAGCGCACCCCCATAATCTCCGCCAGCAAGATCGGATCGGTTTGCTCCTCTGCACCAGCACTTGCGCGGGCGTGGGCAAGGGCCGCCTCGCGCAGCCATTCCGCCACCTTCTTACCGGCGTCAGCGGCTGCTGCCTCAACCTCACCGAACTCCGCGTCGGTAAGGCGCGTGGCAATGGATCTTGCACGGGAGGTCTCATTTCCCAAAACGGTAGATGCCGACGGTGTAGCAGTTTCTTGCGGCTTGTCGTTAACGGGGGCCATTCGATTTGCCACTTAGAACAGATAGTCTCTTGAAACGCTTGGATGCTTCCACCGCACCACCGGTTTCTGAAAACGCCGCCACTGACGAGAAATCTTGTTTACTGCAACGGCGTTTACAGCCGGAAACGTAAGAATCCAAGCGATTGAAAGCACACGTTATCAATCGTGAACTTTGGGTAACTTTGCAGTTCCCTATTGGGGATGACGTGTCAGCCTAAACCCGCTGCGCAGCAGCGTACTCTTCGCAGCTACCCACACTCGAGTCCGCAGCGCGACCCGCCGGAGCGGTTCGGGGACTTCCATGTAGTGCATATGCGGTTCAGACGAAGGGCCGTTCGCATCGCATGGATTCTGTTTTCGATCATCTGGCCCGGGACGCCGACAAGGAATATGCCATGGAGGATTCCTTCATCGTGCGCGTGTACCAGCACAGTGCCGGTGCGAGCAAAAAAGGGTTTCAGCTAAGCCATCGGACGCAGTAAAGGCGGCTGAGCACCAAGTCCACACCACCGTTGACGAGCCGGGCATTCATCTCAGCGAGGGCCACGCCTGGGAGTTGGAGGGCACTAGGACGTCCGGAACGGTCAGATTGCGGTTCGACTAGGAATTTGTCAGAGTCCGGTCCCGCGTTGAGGGAAGCGAAAGACAAGGCCAGCGCTGACACGGAAAGTGTTCTGGACGTTGGTGGTGCTGTTGGGGAACTGGGTGCGGAGCCAGTCAGCTTGAAAGAGACGTACTGAGAAGTGACGTGAAAGACCAAGATCCACACCACCGCCGACCTGCAAGGCAAACGTGTTGTAGTCAGTCAACACTCCAGCCGTCGCGGGAAAGTAGCTATGGAGGCCGTGGGCCTCTCCGATCAGTCCCTCACCAAAGATGGCGAGGCCGCGGTTCCCACGGGATCGGAAAGGCCTGTACCAGGTGTAACGCGGACCGAAAGTGGTCGTGATCATCGTCAATCCAGTGCCACTGTTCGCAGCATCGCCAACATTCGTTCCTGCAATGTTTGCCGCGACTCCGAAACCACGGTAGGTTTGGGTTGAAAGCTCGATGCTTCCCCCCTGCTGCCAGAAGGTGGGATTCGAAACGAGGTTGCTGTGCTGTGCGGTGTACATGACGGCTAGATCAACTTCCTGGTGGCCCGGTGTCGAGCCTGCAGCAATCGCCTGAGCTCCCAGACTGGTGGTCACGAAAAGTGAAGCTGCGAGCAGCAGAAAATACCGGGATCTTAAGTGAATCATTGTTCTCCTCATGGCTACTCCACCGTTAGCGTGACGTTGACCGAATGCTGAATGGGGCCGCTGGCGGCGGTGATCGTAACGTTGTAGGTCTGCGGCGGTTTACCGAAGAATCCGTTGTTGGCGCCGCATCCGGTAAGACCTGCAGTGGCAACAGCGCCTGCCAGCAACACCAGCGTCATGAAGAGATACCGTCCTGCCGCACGTCCGCTTCTTCGCATCCGTCGGAAGCCCGCCAGGGGTAACAGGAGCAGGCCCAGCGCGAGGGAGGTTGCGTTGCGTTCAAGCTTGTTCATCGCAACCAGCGAGGCTGTCTGAATGCTGACGTTGACCGACATTGGACCAGCGTTGGCGGCAACGGTTTCCGGACTGAAGGTCGCCGTCGCTCCTGCTGGTAGGCCCGTCGCTGTGAAGGTGACCACCCCCGGATAGACCGAGTAGGTGGGAGCAACCTGCAGGGTGTAGGGCGCCGCCTTGCCCGGTATGACGGTATCGCTCGGTGCCGAGGTAAGCGTGAGCGTGAAGTCCAGCGGCTGAGCGATGGTGATCGGCACCGGCGCGCTCGTGGAACTAGCGTAGTTGCTGTCACCGCTGTAACCGACCGTGAGTGTACCCGTACCCACCGGCAGCGACCCCGTCGTTAGTGTAGCCACTCCGCTGGTGTTCAGGGTTCCGGTGCCGATCGCGACGCCATTGTAATAGAACGTCACCGTGCCGGTTGGGACGGTTGTGCTGATTGTCGGCACCGTAACCGTAATCGTCACCGGCTGACCCGCAATCGGGTTGGACGGACCCACCGTCACTACCGGCACACTCACGGTTGTACCGACCGTCAGCGTACCGTTGACGAAGGCAACCACGTAGTT